>ERZ1066122.525-NODE-525-length-40116-cov-12.084122_pt1 | contig 40116 bp, 28 predicted proteins | sample MGYA00382769_ERZ1066122 | MGnify/ENA primary metagenome ERZ1066122 (study PRJEB33369, sample SAMEA5778352) | biofilm metagenome | biome: Industrial cooling water; feature: Water cooling tower basin; material: Biofilm | place: United Arab Emirates | collected... | reverse complement strand
GCTCGATTTCTTGAAATACTGCCATAACCTCAGGAATGATTTGGTTGAGGTTACCTGCACCCAAAAACAAAGCAATATCTCCTGGCTGCAAGGTTTGAATCAGCAATTGGCTGACTGCCGCCAGCGAGGGTGCGTAGAAAACCTGATCTTGCCGTTGGGCGATCAATTGGGCAACAGTCTCTCCGCTGAAATTTTCAGGGTTTGCTTCACCAGCACTGTAGATATCACTGAGAATAACGACATCAGCGGCGGCAAAAGACCGAGCAAATTCTTCTAAAAATGCCTGGGTTCGACTGTAACGGTGGGGCTGAAAAATAGCCACTAGCCGCTGGCGAGAGGGGGTCGCACCATCTTGCAATTGCAGCCGTGCTGCCGCTAAGGTAGCCTGGAGTTCGCTGGGATGATGGGCGTAGTCGTCAATAAACAAAATGTTGTTGTGTTCGCCTCGGCGTTCCATCCGGCGACGGGCACCCTCGAAGGTGGCGATCGCCCGCGCAATAGTGGGGAAATCGAGGCCAACCAGACGGCCCACCGCCACCGCCGCCAGGGTATTACTCAAATTGTGTGGCCCCAACAGTTTGGTATCAAGTCGGCCCAAAATTGCGCCCCGCTCCCAAATCCGTGCCGTTGTGCCATCCGCCCGATAAGAAACACAATCGGCCGTGTAGGTAGCACCGGAATCGGGTTGTAAACTATAGGAGATAGTCGGTTGGATGTGCTCCTTCACATTGGCACAATCCCAGCAGCCAATAAGGGCTTGGCAATTACCAGCAAAGGTTTGGAACGTCTCAATGACTTCTTCCAGGCTGTTGTAGTGGTCGGTGTGATCCAGTTCGATGTTGGTGATGATGCCAATGGCAGCGACCAATTTCACCAGGGAACCGTCTGACTCATCGGCTTCGGCTACAAGATGCTGGCCTTGTCCAATCCGGGCATTGCCCTGCCAAGTGCTGACTTCGCCGCCAACGACAATGGTGGGGTCAACCTCAGCCTTCACTAATAAATGGCCAATCAAGCTGCTGGTGGTGGTTTTACCATGAGTCCCCGCGATCGCAATGCCTTGGTATTCCCGCATCAACCCCGCCAACACGTCAGATCGATGCCAGATCGGGCAGCCCAACGCCTGCGCCGCTTGGTATTCGGCATTATCTGCATGAATCGCTGTAGAACAGATTACCTGGGGTAACGTTGCCGTCGGAGCGACTGGCTCGGCAACGCACACTGCGGTTTGGGGCGCGGCGATCGCCAATGGTGAACCATTGGGCTGCTGCCGAAAAAATTCCAAGTTGAGCGGGTCTTGATTCCAGAAAATATGGACACCATTTTCTTGGAGCCGTTGGGTAATGTGGCTCAAGCGCAAATCTGACCCCGACACCGGCAAGCCGCGCCTTGCCAAAACATAAGCCAGCGCCGACATCCCGATTCCACCCACACCCAGGAAATGAAACGGTCTACCGCTGAAATCAACGGAATTGGACATCGTAGGATCCTCACAAACCACACCAATATCACGCGCTATCATATCAGGAATTACCTTTTCGGCATACAAATAGGCTATAAATCTGACCAGAATCGAGTCTCAATCAAATAGACTTGCATGCTCAACTTCTAGCCATTCGCCAACGAATTCAAACTGTTATATCATCTCGATACAATATGCACTGTTAACTTCTAACTTCAACCCCCAAAACTAACTAAAACCAACGGCTGGACAACAGCTTAATGCCCCTGAAACAACGCTGCCATCGGCGGCCCTGCCGGATCAGAGCAGTCGTTCTGGGGGACAAAAGTGCCGCTTTAGTACAGTTGTCGGTTCGGCCTCGCACCGCCCCCAAAAAGCGCATCGAAGCACGGCTTCACCAAAGTGTAATCAGCCGGGTTTGTGCAGATCCCACTGTCAACTGATAACCTGAGTTCTGACAAGAGAAAGTAGATACAGCCCGCTCTTGCTCATTTCTGCGGGCAGAGCACCGGAATGCCGCCAGCGATCGCCGCCTCAGCCACACTCCGGGGTATCTCAACGGTCATCACCTTTCAGTAGCCCATCAAGCTTTGTGAATGCGGTCACACCACAGAAAATTGGGATTTTTGGCGGGGCATTTAACCCACCCCATTTAGGACACTTGATACTCGCAGAAACAGCCCTGGATCAGTTTGCCCTGCATCAAGTTCTCTGGCTGCCCACCTACCACCCCCCCCACAAACCAGCCCCTGCCCACACCTTCTCAGACCGCTGGGAAATGGTGCAGCGAGCGATCGCCCCCCATCCACAATTTGTAGCCTCCGACCTAGAACAGCAGCTAGGCGGCATCTCCTATGCCCACCGCACACTCCAAACCCTCACCACCCAAAATCCCCACACCGAGTGGTACTGGCTCCTGGGGGCCGATGCCTTTCAAACCCTGCCCCACTGGCAACATAGCCACACCCTAATGGCCCAATGTACCTGGCTTGTCGCCCCCCGATCGCCCACCGCCCCCAACCCGCCACCAGCCCCCCGCCCCGCCCCCAGTTGCCGCTGGCACACCCTCGCCATGCCCCCCGTCGGCATCTCCTCCAGCCTGATCCGCCACTATTGCCAAACCGGGCGATCGCTCCGGTATCTCCTCCCCGACCCCGTTAGACACTACATCCAAACCCATCAGCTCTACCAAACACCCCCACCCCACCCCATCAATGAACCCACCTTATAGATATACCCACACAAATAACAAACCCAAATAACACCACGCCACCCCCTCAAACAGCCCTCAATTTGGAAAACTGACACCCAGTTGTATAGCCACTCGCCGTACAAAAAAGCTGACCTGCCCCCCAGCAACTCACCGTCGCAACGCCTCTACGACTGCCATTCAGCTTCCCAGCCAGAATTGTTGCGTACCGATCCCCTTGCACCGTATGATTCCTATATCGACTATCGACTAGGTATTTATCTACAGAGGGCAAGACGCAGTGATTAGAGTAGCGATTAACGGCTTTGGACGGATCGGACGTAACTTCATGCGGTGCTGGTTGGGTCGAACCGATAGTCAACTCGAAGTAGTTGCTATCAATGACACCTCTGACCCCAGAACCAACGCACACCTGCTTCGCTACGACTCGATGCTGGGCAAACTAGACGACAGCGTTGAAATCAGCGCCGACGACAACAGCATTACCGTTAACGGCAAGGTCATCAAATGTACCTCTGACCGGAACCCTGAAAATCTTCCGTGGAAAGAGTGGGGCATTGATCTCATTATTGAAGCTACAGGTGTCTTCGTCAGCAAAGAAGGCGCATCTAAACATATTAATGCGGGCGCTAAAAAAGTATTAATCACCGCACCGGGCAAAGGCAGCGATGTCGGCACCTATGTCGTCGGGGTCAACCACCACGAATACGACCACAGCAAATTTGACGTTATCAGCAATGCAAGCTGCACCACCAACTGCCTCGCCCCGATCGCCAAAGTCATCAACGACAACTTCGGCATCATCAAAGGCACCATGACCACCACCCACAGCTACACGGGTGACCAGCGGTTATTGGATGCCAGCCACCGCGATTTGCGACGGGCACGGGCCGCAGCCATGAACATTGTCCCCACCTCCACCGGGGCCGCCAAAGCCGTTGCCTTAGTCTTGCCAGAACTCGCTGGAAAACTCAACGGGATTGCCTTGCGGGTACCTACCCCCAACGTCTCCGTTGTTGACCTTGTGGTTCAAGTCGAAAAGCCGACGATCGCCGAGCAAGTCAACGATGTGCTCAAGAGCGCCGCAGAAGGCTCCATGAAAGGGATTTTGAAATACTGCGATCTCCCCCTAGTTTCGGGCGACCACGCAGGTACCTTCGAGTCTTCCATCATCGACTCCGCCCTCACAATGGTCATGGGTGGCGATATGGTGAAAGTCGTCGCCTGGTATGACAACGAATGGGGCTACAGCCAACGGGTGGTTGACCTGGCTGAAACCGTGGCGCAAAAGTGGGCAGCCTAACCCAACCTGGGTTGACTCAAACCGCCAGATAGCGTGCTGTTTGCGCCTCCACAACGCAACGCACCCACAGGCAAACGGCAAGAGTCAACAGCGATGGTCAACTAAAGATTGCGATTAAAACAAGTGATTGCGTTAGGGCAGGCCGTCGGGTCTGCCTTTTTTTGTGGGAAGGTTTTGTAGGCGCTTTAGCCACGGGAGGTAAATTGGCCAATCTAGCCTTTCAGCAATCTGAACGCAGCGACCAGGCAGTTTTCAGCGGTGCTACCCCACAAAAGACCATGCTTGGCCCCTGAGTAGACCACGGTTGGGAGATACCTCAAGGAAAATTGCGGTAAGACGTAAAAATACGAACTGAAGCGGCCCTAATCGCCTAAAGCGATCGCCCCCAGGCCGCAAATTTGCGGAGAACTTGCCCCCCAAAAATTTAGTTGATAGCAAAGTCGCTGCACCACCCTCCGCTAAAATCCTGATTTCGTAGAAAAACCATCTAGCCATCGGCAAAATGCTTCTGTAGCAGTACAGATGGCCGCAACCGCCCCGCCCCCAAGCGACCAGTAAAGATGAAGGAATGCAACAGCAGCAGGCGATAGCAGGCTTTTTCCTGCCCCTTCTTAAAGCCTTGATAAAACTCATCTAGCCCCGGCGCTTTTATCAAAGAAAGTATTCATACTTAGTGATGTAGACCTTCAAAGCTTCCCACAAACGGAAGTTCTTCTTATGAAACTAATGCATCTCTTCACCGCGTTTGGTTTCCTGACTGCTGGCCTCGTGATGACTGGCTCCCCTGCAACCGCCTTCTCCTTCACGACCAACTTCACCGCTACAAATACCGCCGCTGGGCAACCGGATCCCACTCGTGATATTTTGTTGGACTCCGTAACTCTGGGCAATGGCAGCACCCTGAGCCAATTTTCCTTGGTGAATTCCGCCCAAATCATCCACAACGATCTTTGGACCGGTGGTAACACTGGCGCGGCCAGTTCAGAACGGGGCGATCGCGCCTCTGGTCTTGCCCAAGAAGTCGCTACAGATGCGTCGATCGCCACCAGCCTGGGCAACCGCAACTTGAACAACATCATCGACACCGAAGACAGCGGCGCATTCAAGATGAACGTCTTTTTTGAATCTGCCGTTTCGAGCCTATTTTTCTGGGAACGGGGCATGAACAGCGATCTCTCCGTCCAGGCGATCGACCAAAGCGGCAACCTCTTGGGTAGCTTGTTCCGCATCAATCGCAACCTCTGGCAGAGCGCAGGCTACGGCATTAATACAACCGAAATCAACGACACCCAAGCCGTCGGCTCCTGGGGGTTGAACCTGAGCGATCTCGGAGTGAGTGGCCCCATCTTTGGGTTGCAACTCAGTGCCGATGCCTCCAGCAATGGCCCCGACTTCAAAGTCGCCGGTTCTTCCGCCGCCGTCCCTGAACCCACCACAATGGCAGGCTTGGCCCTGGCGGGTGCTGGTCTGGCCGCCGCCCGCCGCCGGAAAGCAAAAGCCTAAACACATCGACATGGCATGGGTTGGCCCGCTAGCTGCTGTTGCGAATTCACAATCGCCACGCACCGCGATCGCCCCGCCCACTGGGGTTAGACTAGGCTAATCTGCTGATTCATACTCAAAACTCAAATCACCCTTTCCCCTTGGCCCTTGTGGTTGAGGGTTTTTTGCTACTGAGTTGAAGATGACACATCAAAAGTACGAAATTTCCAACCCCCTTCTATCCCAAAAGTCAGAAGTATTCCCTGGCATTGTCAACTAAGTTAGTGCTGAAGGCCGGAAAAGTTGAGTTGCTGCGATCGCCCAATCAACTCTTGGTTCAGATTGATCAAGAACTGATCCGCTGGTTGCATGGCTAGCAGCAAAAGAGAACTTTAGGAGAAAATCATCATGCCTCACAATCAATATCAATCCATCATTGATGCCGCCATTCGGTGTGCCTACGAGTGCGAACACTGTGCCGATGCCTGTTTAGGCACCATGCCAGAGTGCGCCCGTCTTTGCCGCGACTGTGCAACCATGTGCTGGACTGTGGCCAGTTTTACGAGCCGTAGCTCACGATTTATCCCGCAAGTGGTACGCTCTTGCATTGAGATTTGCCAAGCCTGTACAAACGAGTGCAAAAAACACGATAACGAGCACTGCCAAAACTGTGCCCATGCCTGTCATCAAGCTGTTGAAGCATATCGTAAAGTGGTCAGTGTCGCAGGAGTCGCCTAATATCAGAACCTTGCTTTTGACCATGTGATTTTTTGAACGCCTGATTATCTCGGCTCAAACCGTTTGGCCCATAGGGTGCCGATCGCATTAGCGCCCTGCAAGGTAGCCCCAGGCCAATCGGGGGAGTTGATACGGTAACAAATAATCTGCAACAGCACAAGCGGTAAATTGTTGCCTAGACAGACTAGGAACTGCGTGATGCGGTGGGGCTGAGTGAGTCTTACCCATCGCGCCTTTCATGCTTTAAAGAGAATTTTTAAACTTCTTCATGTTTACCGCTTGACTCTCCAGTGAACTAGATAGTTCACCATAGGAATGTCGCAATCGAGCGGTTTCAAACATGACTGTTCAACGCTTGGGGCTTGACTACGCTAGCCCAGTTTTGGGATGCGCGATCGCCAGAGCCAGTGCCGCGATCGCCCTGGGCACCCCCGTTCAAGCCAATGCCAGCCACCAGCACCAACGGCCCATTGCCCCCTGTGGCAGCACCCAACCCGCCACGCCGGAAGTCGGCTATTTCATCCTTTAGGAGACTCCAATGGAAAACACAACCCTAAAACTCAGGGGCATGAGTTGTGCCTCCTGTGCTCACAACATTGAGGACGCAATTCGGTCTGTGCCTGGAGTAACAACTTGCAACGTCAATTTCGGTGCAGAACAGGCCGCCGTTGCCTACGATCCACGCCAGACCGATGTGGCCGCCATCCAAGCTGCTGTTGATGCCGCTGGTTATACTGCCCTGCCGCTGCAAAACGATGGATTGGCCCCGGAAGACGATGCCGAACGGCGCGATCGCCAAGCCGAAAATCAAAAACTCGTCCGGCGGGTGTGGGTCAGTGGTAGCATCAGCGCCATCCTGGTGATTGGCTCCTTGCCTGCCATGATCGGCCTCCCCCTGCCCTTCATCCCCATGTGGTTGCACGATCCCTGGTTTCAACTGGTGCTAACGGCTCCAGTGCTTTTTTGGGCCGGGAACGGATTTTTTATCAACGCCTGGAAAGCCCTAAAGCGCCATACCGCCACGATGGATACCCTGGTGGCGGTGGGCACAGGCACCGCCTATCTCTATTCGCTGTTCCCTACCTTGCGCCCCCAGTGGTTTATCGATCAGGGCTTGCGACCAGACGTGTACTTTGAAGCCGCAGCGGTCATCATTGCGTTATTGCTGCTCGGACGCTTACTGGAAAACCGGGCCAAAGGGCAAACCTCAGAAGCCATTCGCAAACTGATGGGCTTGCAAGCAAAAACGGCCCGCGTTATCCGCCAGGGGCAAGCCGTGGATATTCCCATTGCTGAAGTGGTGCTGGGGGACATCATCCTGGTGCGGCCGGGGGAAAAAATTCCCGTGGATGGTGAAATTGTAGACGGCACTTCCACCATTGATGAGGCAATGGTCACGGGGGAAAGTCTCCCGGTGAAAAAGCATCCCGGCGATGAAGTGATTGGGGCCACCATTAACAAAACTGGGAGTTTTGAGTTTCGGGCAACCCGCGTGGGTAAAGATACCTTCCTGGCCCAAATCGTCAAACTGGTGCAGCAAGCCCAAGGCTCCAAAGCCCCGATTCAGCGCCTTGCCGATCAGGTAACGGGTTGGTTTGTCCCGGCGGTGATTGCGATCGCCATCCTCACCTTCATCCTCTGGTTTAACATCATGGGGAACGTCACAATGGCGCTGATTACCACCGTTGGCGTGCTGATTATTGCCTGCCCTTGTGCGCTGGGCTTGGCTACACCCACCTCCATCATGGTCGGCACGGGCAAAGGCGCAGAAAACGGCATTTTGATCAAAGGGGCAGAAAGCCTGGAGTTAGCCCATAAATTGCAGGCGATCGTGTTGGACAAAACCGGCACCATCACCCAGGGCAAACCCACCGTCACCGATTACCGCACCGTCCACGGCACCGCCAACCGCAACGAACTCCACCTCTTGCAGCTAGCCGCCTCAGTGGAACACAACTCAGAACATCCCCTCGCTGAAGCCGTGGTGCAATATGCGCAAACCCAAGGAGTCGAACTCGCCAAAGTACAGGCGTTTGAAGCAGTTGCGGGCAGTGGTGTCCAAGGCCAAGTGGCGGATCACGTTGTCCAAATCGGCACCCATCGCTGGCTTCAGGAGTTAGGCATTGAGACCAGTCCCTTGCAAGAACCGTGGGACAAACTGGAAACCTTGGGCAAAACGGTCATCTGGATTGCCGTCGATCGCCAGGTGGCGGGCATTATGGGCATTGCCGATGCCGTCAAACCCTCGTCGGTCAACGCCATTCGCACATTGCAAAGAATGGGCTTAGAAGTGGTGATGCTCACGGGCGACAATCAACGCACGGCCAATGTCATTGCGCGGGAAGTTGGCATCAATCGCGTCTTTGCCGAAGTGCGCCCCGACCAAAAAGCCGCAACCATTGCCACCATTCAAGCTGAAGGTAAAATTGTCGCGATGGTTGGCGATGGCATTAACGATGCGCCCGCATTAGCTCAAGCCGATGTTGGCATTGCGATCGGTACTGGCACCGATGTGGCGATCGCGGCCAGCGACATTACCCTTATCTCCGGCGATTTACACGGCATTGTCACCGCCATTCAACTCAGTCGCGCCACCATTCGCAACATTAAACAAAACCTGTTCTTTGCGTTTATCTATAACGTGGCCGGTATCCCCATTGCCGCTGGCATTCTTTATCCCATTTTCGGTTGGTTACTCAGTCCAATTATTGCCGGTGCAGCAATGGCCTTCAGTTCCGTTTCAGTTGTTACCAATGCTTTGCGATTGCGTCAATTTAAGCCAACTGGAAGCCGCTAGTCACCCAGGAAACTATCATGCTTAATCCCATTCTTTTTTTCAGCACATTAGTTGGAATTGGCTTCTTACTCGGTGTCATTTCAGGCACCATTCTCGGAATTATTTAGGAGCAAGGTAAATGTTTAAACAGTCTACAATGATAGGAAGCTTAACCGCCGTTGGCCTTGTCCTCGGCACCCTTTCAAGTGAAGCCTTGGGGCAAGCTCCGCCAACCACGCCAGCAGTTCCTCACCCTGACCATACGGAACAACCTGAAGCAAAGACACAGCCGGAAGCCCTCAACCAAACAGAACAATTCCAACAGATTGAACAACCCTTGTGGATCAAGGGAATCGTCACGGCAGGCGGCTTAGGGCTAATCAGTTTAGAACTTTGGTGGTTTCTACTGAGCAAACCCAAATCGCGCCAAGCCACAACCCAAGGAGAAATTCAAGAGATCACGATTACAGTGGATGGGGGCTATGAACCAAGCCAAATTGTGGTACAAACTGGGCGGTTAGTGCGCTTGAAATTCGATCGCAAAGATCCCAGCGGGTGTTTAGAAGAAGTGCGCTTGCCCGATTTCCACATCGCCCAGAATTTACCCTTAAATCAAGTCACCACGGTTGAATTCACACCCAATAAATCCGGTCGCTATGAATTTACTTGTGGCATGAATATGTTCCGAGGTGTGGTCGAGGTGCAAGCTGAAGCTTTAAACTCTACAGCGATCGCCTCTAATTTCACCCCAACCTCTTCCGCAGAAAGCTCAACCTAACAGCATAGAAAATAAGGGCAAAACTACCAGTTTATCTCGTTAGACTCTGGTGGTTTTACCCTCATTTTTGAAGTGAATCGTAAGGCAATTGCATTCATTTTCAATGGCTACAATTGCCCCGCGATCGCAAGCAGCCGTAAATACACTAGCTGAATTGTCTATGATCAATTACTTATGATCATGATTAGTATTAGCTAACACTTGCTCGGTCAGTTTGTCGGGCACCTCTTGCAAATGATCATAGGCCCAATTGAAAAAGCCAACGCCCATAGTGAGCGATCGCAACTCCACAATGAGATTATGCATTTCCGCCTGAGGAATGTGAGAGGTAACTTCATCCCACCCCATCCAATCGGGCTTCGTGTCATACCCCAAAATTTGGCCGCGCCGTCCACTAATCAACCGCAACACCTTGGAAGTAAAATCGTTGGGCACCGAAATCTTGACATTCAAAATCGGTTCCAGCAACGTCGGTTGACACTTCTGCAAGCCTTCTTGCATCGCAATCCGCGCCGCCTGCTTAAACGCCTGCTCCGAACTGTCTACACTGTGGTATGACCCATTCGTCAGCGTAACCGCCACATCCACCACCGGAAAGCCCAGCGGGCCATGATGCAAGTATTCCCGCACCCCATTTTCCACCGCCGGAATATATTGTTTCGGGACAACGCCACCCACAATTTTTTCGTTAAAACTGAAGCCCTCGCCCCGGCCCAAGGGTTGAATATTCAGGTAGACATCGCCAAATTGCCCATGCCCCCCGGTTTGCCGTTTGTACCGCCCGTGGATGTCGTTGGCAACTTTCCGAATCGTCTCTTTGTAGGGCACTTGGGGCGGATGAGCACTCATCGGTAGATTGTATTTACGATTGAGCCGATCCATCGCCACTTGCAAATGGATATCCCCCTGCCCCCACAGGATCACTTCGTGGGTATCGCCATGCTGTTCCCACGCAAGCGCCGGATCTTCATCCAACAGTTTGGTGAGCGCACTAGACAGTTTGACTTCATCACTGCGTTTTTCGGCAGCGATCGCCAGGGCAAAAACCGGAGCCAACTGTTCCGCCTTGGGTAACTCGTTGGGCAAACCCTCAGCACTCGTCGTCAGCGTATCCCCAGTTTTCACTCCATCCAAACGACCAAGAGCCACGATTTCGCCCGCATGAGCCTCGTGTAAACCCTGTTGCTGTTGCCCTGACAACCGATACACCCCCCCAACTCGTGTGCCGTTGAGGGTCATGCCATCCGTAATTTTGCCCTGCCAAATGCGGGCCAGCGAGAGTTTGCCCCCTTGAGGCGTGTAGTAAGTTTTGAGCACTTGGGCGAGGGGGCCATTGTCCGCATGGAGCGAAATGCCACGATGCTCGGCAGTCACTTCGGGGGCAGGAGCCTCGCGCAGCAATGCCTCCAGCAAAGGCCGCACCCCAAAATCGTTATCTGTAACACCAATGAAAACCGGCACGATCTGATCAGCGCCTAATTCCATTTTGAGGTCTTTGAGAATTTCTTCCTGGGGCGGTTCAATGTCCTCTAACAATTCTTCCAGCAAATGATCATCAAAGTCGGCCAAGATTTCCAGCATTTCGTTGCGAGCGGCTTTTTCCTGATCTTTGAGATCATCGGGCAGGGGCACCGGGTCGGCAGGGGCACCGGGATGGTAGTGATAGGCTTGCTCAGTGACGAGATCGATGAAGCCCACGAGCTTTTCGCCTACGCCGATGGGATATTGGTGGGCCACCAGGGGCCGACTCGACACTTTCTTGAGGGACTGGAGCACTTCGGTAAAGTCTACGTCGGCGCGGTCAATTTTGTTGATAAAAACTAAGTGAGGAATTTCCCAATCATCCAAGAATTTGAACAGCGGAGCCAGGGTTAAAACGCGATCGCTCACTGGTTCGCACACAATCACGGCAGCATCAACCCCGATCAGCGCGTTCAATGTTTCCTGAACAAATTCCACCGAACCGGGACAATCTAAAAACGTAAAACGAACGCCGCCATAGTCGGTACTGGCGGCGTTAATTTCTACACTCATCTGGCGATCGCGGGCTTCTGAAGCACTATCCCCCACGGTATTTTTGTCTTGAATTCTGCCTTTGCGGGTCGTGGCTCCACTGACAAATAACAAACTTTCCAAAAGTGTTGTTTTACCGCTGAGATAAGGCCCCACGATCGCCACGTTTCGGGTGCCAGAGACGACGTTTTCTTTCATAACAACCTCGCTAGTTAAAAACGAGAAAAACGTTAGCCAGCCAGAACTCAGCGGCTTCAGCCACAAGCGTTCTAGCCAGTCATTGAGCGGTCTAAAAGGCAACTAAACTGAATCGAACGGTTGCGGTTTAGAACCTACTTTTTGATTGTCATCTGTTTAGGGAATTACGGAACAAAATCGCAGCTTATCTTAAGACACGTTTGAATAAAGATTAAGGAACAAAACTAGATTTGGACTTTTGCTCGATTTACCACCCAATAATGCGCCTAAAACTTAATCAAAAAAAGTGAAGTTAAGTTTAGGTGATGCAGCATTTGGATATATCAATGGATAGCTAAATAGCAATCAGGATGGCCTGCCCAACTGGCTGTCGCTCGTAGGCTTGCGAACCGGGTGCTACCCGACGGCACGATTGCCGGAACCGAACGAGCAGAAGCTTTCGGTAACGGTTGGGCCACTCGGCAGTAAAATGGCGGGCAGGTTTGGAGGTTGATAGCACCAAGCCAGGGCAACGAACTGTGATGGCTCAGGCGTTTGGGGGATGGGCAGGGCCGCAGGCGATCGCCCCGCCTTGTTTTCAAGCCGCACCGGGCGATGAGTTACTTGCAGAAATGGCCTTGCGTGAGTAGAATCAACGCTCAAGCTCATCAGTTTTATACTTCAGTCAACTTATTCAACCTGAAAGAAGCAATCCGTTCGGCGGTTTAGGGGATTTTTCAATATGCTGGTTTTGCGGGGACAACAAAAATTGCGGCACGTGTGGGGACTGGCCCTGATGGGCATAGGCATTGCATTGAGTGGGCCAGGGGCGATCGCGGCTCCAGGGTTTAGCACCGCCCCAATTCCGGCGATCGCTCAGGCAACCCAGGCGGGACAATCGGCGGAAACCATTGTTAATCAGGGCTTACAGTATATCCAGCAAGGCAAGCTTGACCAGGCGATCGCGGCCTTTCAACAAGCCGCCCAGCTTGATCCCCAAATGGCCGCCGCGCACTACAATCTGGGACTGGCCCTCCGCCAAAAAGGCCAGCTCCAACCCGCCGCCAGCGCCTTTTACAAAGCCACCCAAGCCGATCCTCAATTTGCCCTGGCCTATGCCAATTTGGGGGCCGCCCTGCTGGAAGGAAACAACGTCGCCCAGGCAAGAGACTATCTTAAACGGGCCATTCAACTTGATCCCAAATTGGGACTGGCTCACTACAACCTAGGATTGGCGCTAGAACAGCAAAATGCTTATGCCCAGGCAGCAGTGGCCTTTCAGCAAGCGATGCAGCTCAGCCCATCGGCCCCGGAACCCGCCTATCACTTGGGGATGGCCTACCTTCAGCAAGGCAACCGCACCGAAGCCTCAGCCGCTTTTCAACAGGCAATTCGGCTTAATCCCCGCTATGCAGAAGCCCACTACAATTTGGGTTCTATCCAGTTTCAGCAGGGCCAACTGGAGCAGGCGTTAGGTTCTTTCCGCAAATCCGCTGAGGCCAATTCCAACTATGCCAATGCGTATTACGCCGCAGGGCTGGTATTTCTTAAGCAGGGCAAGATGAAAGATGCCCAAGTGTTGTTGAAGTATGCCCAAGATCTCTACACGAAGCAGGGCAATGCTGCCTGGGCCACTAAAGCCGCGCAGCAGTTACAAAAGGTCAGCACTGGCGGGCAATAGCAAACACGAAGAAGTTGGGTAAGGGGCGATCGCGTTAGCCGCAGAGCGCCCTTAAAAATTGCCCCTTAAAAATTGCTCTAAAAGAACGAATCTAAGTCCAGGGCTTGGGAACCGCCTTGTTCAAGTTGCACCAAAATTTGGCCCAATTGCACCCAGATCAGCAGGGAAATGATCGCCGTCATCGGAATCGCAATCAAATAAGCCAGGGAAGAAGGAAACCCAAAGACAGTCATCCCCGACGACAAAAAGACGCAAGAGCCGATCGCAATGCCCAAGAACGGCAGGATCAACTCTGGCCCTTGTAAGATGGCTAAGGCCCGGGTGGAGCGGGTTTTTGACCAACTTTGCACCGATTGCTTGAGGACAGCGCTGAATGCGGCTCCCGATGTCATGCTGGCGAGTAAGGCTGCGAACAGCAGAAAATAAGGCGGCTCAGGAAAGTAGTACATTCAGGTGTATCCGTGCTCTTTTCATAAGTCTTTACAATCAACATACACTGTTTTGGGGTGGATTCCTGCGCGAGTTGCGGATTTACTCCCGTGGCGGGCCATTGGCTAGGTTGTTGATCGGGAGGTCCTGCCCTTGTTGCACGACCTGGCGGCATTAAATTCATTGAATTAACGGGAAAGAAGTGTAGCGATCGCCCTGGCGGATGAGCCATGATGGTGGGAGTTTGGCGGGTCTAGGCTAAACGGGGTCGATGTCATTAAGTGCGGTTACGCCGTGAAGCGATCGCCAGCAGGGGTTGGCGCAAAGCAGATTCGGCAGGGCTGCGATCGGCCCGATTGCCCAGTCGTCCAAGTCATATTCGTCGAAATCATAGTTGTCCAGTCATACGTGGTGAGGTTGCGATGGAAATCGGAGTGCCCAGGGAGACGAAAGACCAGGAGTTTCGGGTGGGGCTGAGTCCGAATAGTGTGCGGGCACTTGCCGACCAGGGCCATGCGGTGTTTGTCGAGACGACGGCTGGAGTGGGGGCGGGTTTTACGGATGCCGACTATACCGAGGCTGGGGCAACCGTGGTGCCTGGGGCACAAGCCGCGTGGGAACAGGATTTGGTTGTTAAGGTCAAGGAACCACTGCCACCGGAATATGGCTTTTTGCGGAAAGGGCAGATGGTGTTTACTTATCTCCATTTGGCTGCCGATCGCGATTTGACGGAGTGTTTGTTGGATTCTGGGGTGACGGCGATCGCCTATGAAACCGTGGAGTTACCCGATCGCCGCCTGCCCCTGTTGATGCCCATGAGCATCATTGCGGGTCGCTTGGCCGTACAGTTTGGGGCGCGGTATTTGGAACGGCAGCAGGGTGGACGCGGTGTATTGCTGGGGGGCATTCCGGGGGTAAAACCGGGTCATGTGGTGATTTTGGGTGGCGGTGTCGTTGGGACTGAGGCCGCACGCATGGCGATCGGTTTGGGTGCCCAGGTGACGATTTTAGATGTCAGCGTGGAGCGGTTGGCCTATCTGGAAACGCTGTTTGGTTCGCGGGTGCAGTTGTTATATAGCAATACGGCCCAACTTGAGGCGGTGGTACCCGATGCAGATTTGTTAGTGGGAGCCGTCTTGATCTTGGCCCGGAAAGCCCCAACCCTGGTGACGCGGTCTTTGGTTCAGCAAATGCGCCCTGGTTCGGTCATTGTGGATGTGGCGGTGGATCAGGGGGGCTGCATTGAAACCGTGCGGCCCACGTCCCATTCCCACCCCACCTATACAGATGAAGGTATTGTTCATTATGGGGTACCCAACATGCCTGGAGCAGTTCCCTGGACGGCCACGCAAGCGTTGAACAACAGCACCTTGCCCTATGTTTTGCAATTAGCCAATTTTGGTTTAGCGGCGTTGGACAAAGATCCGGTTTTGGCGAAGGGGTTGAATGTGCAAAACCATCACCTGATTCATCCGGCGGTGCAGTCGGTGTTTCCCGATTTGGTGCGGTAAGGCGGGGAGGGGCGATCGCCTTTGAGACTGAACTTCTGGTTACAGACGAGAGCCGGGACGCTGGTTAATCGTCCCTAGCCCTCACCGGACAAGCGGAACCTAAGTTTTAGTTAGGCGATCGCCAGTTCTGCTTGAATATCCTGGCAATAAGCTTCATACACGCCATCCAGAAATTGCCACAGAGCAGTAGCCGCAGTCTTGGCCGCTGCCAGGGCTTCGGCCTGTTGAGCCGGGGTTTGGGCGTGGGCTTCGATTAACTGCATTTCCGCCTCAGAGTGATGTTCATCGGCAGCTTGATGCACGCTGAAGAAACGATAGTCACTGGCTTCGGTCATGCCATAGAACCGTTGCAACCCGTCAATTTTGGTCGTCGCCACAGCGGGAATCTGCGACTCGTAGGCATACAATGCGGCTAAACCAGCGGTAAAGTGCGAGTTGAGGCAAACACTGCGGAAAGTATCAATCAGGTTTTGGGTCGTGGGTAAAGCGGCAGTTTCCGTCAGTTCTGCCTCCGTTGCGCCCAGGGCCACCGCAAACCGTCGCCACAGTTCCGGGTGGTTTTGGCTGCCCCGCTCTTCCTCGATCAAATTTTCGAGCAAGATTTGCCGAGCGGCGATCGAGGTACCAACGTGAGGGGTATTGAAGTGGACAGCACTCACATAGGTGGGAAACGCGAGCACATTTTGGAAATACTGAATGGCGTAGTGCTTCAAATGGTCGCGGGTCAGTTTACCTTCTGTCCAAGCTACATAAAACGGGTGCTTGAGCAGATGCTTTTCTTCAACAATGGCTTGCAACTGTTCACGAAGCGCCATGAATCCTCCAGTGTTTGGGATAAGGTCAATGGATGAATGGTAGTACCATTTCACCAACGATACGCAAAAATGGGCCGATTTGGAATCATCTCGACCCAAGAATCCCTACGAGATGGCTTTGGTGGTCGTGGATTTAGTGGATGCCTTTTTCGCGGCTGTTTTGGTGGTGGTGCGCTTGGTGGTGCGCTTGGGTTTTTCCTCTGCACCCTCGGCTGCGTCCTCCGTGGGTTCAGCCGCTTTGGCTGTGCTGGCCTTCGTGGATTTTGTGGATTTTGCTTTGGTGGTCGATTTTGTCGTTTTTGTGGTGGATTTAGTCGATTTGGCAGCGGTTTTGGCGGATTTGCCCTTACCGGATTTTTTGGTGCTGGCTTTGGCCGCGATCGCCTCTAATGCCAGTTCCAAAGTCATCCCTTCCACGGTTTGGCCCTCTGGCAAAGACGCATTGACCTTACCGTACTTGATATAGGGGCCATAGGGGCCATCGTAGATATTGATCGGGGATTCGTCGTCAGGATGGGCACCCAACTCCCGCAGGGGTTTCGCCGCTGCCCGCCGTCCACGGGTGGCCTTGGGTTCCGCGAGAATGGCCAACGCCCGTTCTAAGTCAACCGTCAGCACATTATCCCCAGCTTTGAGCGATCGATATTCCTTGCCTTCCTTGCCCTGGTCATGGACGATATAAGGGCCAAACCGACCTAACCCCGCCTGGATCTTGCAGCCCGTCTCCGGGTGCATCCCCAACAAGCGCGGCAGCGACAGCAAACCCACCGCCATCTCCAATGTGACATCATCAATCCCCGTACCTTTGGGCAAAGAGGCCCGTTTGGGTTTGGGGTTGTCGTCCGTCACTTCGCCGAGTTGCACGTATGGCCCATAGGCACCGATCAGCACAAAAATGGGTTCGCCCGTTTCGGGATGCAAGCCCAATTTCTCTGGCCCTTCGGTTTTTTGGCGCAGAATTGTTTGAACCTGATCGGGATCAAGGTCAGACGGCGTGAGGTCTTTGGGGATGGAAGCTTTGACTGGGCCTTCTTCTCCATCCACTTCAAGAAAAGCACCATAGCGCCCGATCCGCACTTTGGCGGCAATGTTGTCCAGGTCAATTGTGCGCGCCTCGGTGGGGTCAATTTGGCTCTCCTGCTCTTTGACTTGGGTATCCAGGCCCGCATCGCCTAGATAAAACTCTTTCAAATAAGGCAGCCAATCGGCTTCTCCGGTGGAGATGTGATCCAGGGTTTGCTCCATCCGCGCGGTAAAACTGGTATCGACCAATTCGGGAAAGTGCTTTTCGAGGAGAGTTGTGACGGCAAAGGCGGTGAACGTAGGCACCAGGGCATTCCCCACCATTTGAGCATAGCCGCGATCGATGATGGTGCCGATGATGCTGGCGTAGGTGCTGGGCCGTCCGATGCCTTCGCTTTCCAGGGTTTTGACCAGGGATGCTTCGGTGTAGCGGGCGGGGGGTTGGGTTTCGTGGCCGATCGCCTCCAGATTGCGACAAGCCGGAGTATCGCCTACGCGCAAAGTCGGCAAAATGACCTCCTGGTCTTCGATCGCCGCATCGGGATCATCTGACCCTTCCACATAGGCCCGGAAAAAGCCAGGGAAATCAATCCGCTTGCCGCTGGCCCGAAAGCCGGCATCGTCCACCTGAATTTGCACGGTGATGTTGGTTTGGCGGGCTTCCGCCATTTGGGTGGCAACGGTTCGCTTCCAGATCAGGTCATATAGCCGCAATTCCCGATCTTTCAGGCCCGTTTCTTTGGGCGTGCGAAAGTTGCTCCCCGCCGGACGAATCGCTTCGTGGGCTTCCTGGGCACCCTTGGCCTTGGTGGAATACTGGCGGGGTTGGGGACTCAGGTAATCACTGCCGTACTTGGTTTCGACGCACGATCGCGCCGCTGCGATCGCCTGTTGCGACAAGTGCACCGAGTCCGTCCGCATGTAGGTGATATACCCTTGCTCATACAGACTTTGGGCCACGCGCATCGTGTCACGGGCCGATAGTCCCAGTTTTCGGTTGGCCTCTTGCTGCAAGGTCGAGGTGGTAAATGGCGGGGAAGGTTTGCGGGTGACGGGCCGTTCTTCCAACTCCGCCACTGTCCAGGGGCGATCGCGAATCCGTGCTTCCAAGGCTCTCGCTTCCGCCTCGCTGAGTAGCACCACATTCCGGCCTGCTGTGACCTGCCCCGTGGCCTCATCAAAGTCGCTCCCGGTGGCCACCTTGACCCCACCCAGGTTCACCAGTTTAGCCTCAAATATCCCTTTGGCCTCCGGGGTGTCGCCCACAGCTTCCAAGGTCGCTTTCAAATCCCAATAGCTCCCCTTGCGGAAGGCCCGCCGCTGCCGTTCTCGCTGCACCAACAGCCGCACCGAGACAGATTGCACCCGCCCAGCCGACAGCCCAAAAGCAATTTTTTTCCACAATAGGGGCGATAACGTATAGCCCACCAGGCGATCGAGAATTCGGCGGGTTTCCTGGGCGCGGACTAGGCGTTCATCCACTTCCCGACAGTTTTGAATGGCTTCCTGAATGGCTTCCTGGGTAATTTCGTGGAAGACCATGCGCTTGGTCGGCACTTTGGGTTGCAAGAGTTGCAGCAAGTGCCAGCTAATGCTTTCCCCTTCCCGGTCTTCGTCAGTTGCCAGAACTAGCTCATCCGCCTGCTTCAGCGCCTCTTTGAGTTCTTTGACGATCTTCTTTTTATCTTGCGGGACAATATATAGTGGCTCAAAGTTCTCCTCGACATTGACTCCTAACTGTGCCCACTTTTCGCCCTTGACTTTTGCCGGGATATCACTTGCGGATTGGGGCAAATCACGAACATGGCCCATCGACGCTTCTACCCGATAGCTAGAGGGCAGGTAATTGCGGATCGTGCGGGCTTTGGTGGGAGATTCAACAATAACAAGGGTTGACATGGACTTTCTTTCGTTAAGAATCAGCAGAAGCTAGCAACCATTTTCTTCAGGTTAGCCTGTCAGAGGAGCGGGCGATCGCACCGGGGCCACAATTTCTTCAAGGGACTGGTTGATTGGAGGTGATTAAAACCGATGGGTTGATCGATAACTTAGACAATTTCATCGCCAAATAATCTAAACAAATGCTAAATAAATCTTTTTTAGTCCATTAATGAACCAACCTTATTTGATTATTGCAACCGATCGCACCCACCAATTTCAAGTTGGCTTTGGGTCAACTCACCGCTCAGATCTGGGTAACTGGCGCGATCGCCCGCCTCCAGCCGCCGCACCAACTGGCGATGCCTATATCCAGGGTGCCTTAGAACCGTCTTAATCGCTATCTACGGCAGATTTCAAGCAAATTCAAGAAAACGACACAATTGCGATCGCCCATTTGAAGCCATGAGTTGCCCTGAGCTTAACCTGAATCTTGGTTCAGGCGGTGCAATAAGTGACAATTGAGGGTTTTCAATTGACGGAATAGAGCAAACGAAATTCATCCGGCGACATAAGGCCAGCCAAGACAACGGATAAAATCTACCAATTCAAAAAACTGGATTGTTGCGGGGATTTCCGCAACTGCGGGGTAGAATCCCAGTTACACTGTTTTCGGGATACTTTTCGCTGGTTTAACAATGTTATCTTTTGTTAAAGTTATCTGCTGTTAAGGCATCGCTATCCCCCTTAGCCATTGCATCGTATACAACATCGTCGGACGAGGATTCATGGATTTAGCCAGTCTCGCTGCCCAGTTAAACACGGGAGTCATTACCCCTGAATTGGTGGTTACTGCGACTTTGCTTATCGTGATTGTGGGCGATTTAATCGTGGGTCGTACGGCCTCTTCCCGCTGGACACCCTACCTGGCGATCGCTGGGTTACTGGGTGCGGTTGGGTGTCTTTACTTCCAGTGGGATATCTCCAACCCCGTTTCATTTACTGGGAGTTTTACAGGAGATGCCCTCAGTGTCGTCTTCCGAGGCATTGTCGCCTTATCCGCCGCCGTCACGATTCTCATGTGTGTGCGCTACGTGGAGCAATCGGGGACAGCTCTGGCAGAATTTATCGTGATTTTGCTGACTGCGACCCTGGGCGGGATGTTCCTTTCCGGCGCAAGTGAGCTGGTCATGATCTTCGTAGCCCTCGAAACCCTGAGTATTTCCTCTTATTTATTAACGGGTTACACCAAGCGCGATCCCCGCTCCAACGAAGCCGCGCTGAAATATTTGTTGATTGGGGCTTCTAGCTCGGCCATTTTCCTCTACGGCAGTTCGTTGCTCTATGGCTTGTCCGGCGGGGAAACGGAATTAGCGGCGATCGCCAATAGCGTCTCTGCAGCTGGCTTAGGTGAATCTATTGGGATGGTCATTGCACTCGTCTTTGCGATCGCGGGCATTGCTTTCAAAATCGCTGCCGTGCCCTTCCACCAGTGGACTCCCGATGTCTACGAAGGCTCCCCCACCCCTGTGGTGGCCTTCCTCTCCGTTGGCTCCAAAGCCGCCGGGTTTGCCCTGGCCATTCGGCTCCTCGTCACCGCTTTCCCGCTCTTGACCGAGCAATGGCACTTTGTGTTGACCGCTTTGGCCATCCTGAGCATGGTGCTGGGGAATGTGGTCGCCCTGGCCCAAACCAGCATGAAACGACTCCTCGCCTACTCCTCCATTGGGCAAGCCGGGTTTGTCATGATCGGGCTAGTCATCGGCACCCAAGACGGCTACGCCAGCATGGTCTTTTACCTGATGGCCTACCTGTTCATGAACTTGGGCGCATTTACCTGTGTGATCCTGTTTTCCCTGCGAACTGGCACCGATCAAATCAGCGAGTACGCTGGGCTATACCAAAAAGATCCGCTGCTGACGCTGGGCCTGAGCATTTGCCTCTTGTCCTTGGGGGGCATTCCACCGCTCGTGGGCTTTTTCGGGAAACTCTACCTGTTCTGGGCGGGTTGGCAAGCGGGCGCGTATTGGCTGGTCTTGCTGGGCTTACTCACCAGCGTCATCTCGATTTACTACTACATTCGGGTCGTCAAGGCGATGGTGGTGAAAGAACCACAGGAAATGTCTGAAGCGGTCAAAAATTATCCCGAAGTACGGTGGGATCTGCCCGGAATGCGGCCTTTGCAGGTGGGGATTGTCTTAAGCTTGGTCGCCACGTCCCTGGCGGGGATCTTGTCCAACCCGTTGTTTACCCTGGCTAATGATTCCGTTGCAAAGACCACCATGCTAACGAAGGTGGCCACCACGGCCCAGGCTCAAACCCCCCAAACCGCTGTCACTCCAGGGGTAGCTGAGTCGGCATTGAACCTGTAGAAACCGATTCGCCCTTGGTACCCCCGACAAAGACCCAAGGTTTAACTGAATCCCAAACCCCAGCGATCGCCCCACTCACCAGAGGGCGATCGCTGGTTTGATCTGGCCCATAAAACCATCGTGTTTCGCAACTGGGTCAGGCCAAGTTTAATTTTGGTTGAAGAATATTTTCAAGTTAATCAGGATGACACAGTTCCGCCATCTCAATTTCATCCGGTCGGGCGCGGGATGATCTACTATGGGCAGTGGTCAAACTGGGTCAAGCGAAGCTAAAGAGCTATGCCGCTTTCACCTTTGCTTCCCGCCTACCGCTTGCCCCTGAGAGAACGCGAACAGAGAGAACCCCCATGATTGAGGTTGAACATCTGAGCAAGATTTATGGCAACACCGCCGCGATCGCCGATGTGACGTTTGGAGTAGAATCTGGCGAAATCCTGGGGTTCTTGGGGCCAAACGGAGCCGGAAAAACCACCACCATGCGGATTTTGACCGGATATCTACCCGCCACCGCAGGCACCGCCAAAGTCGCCGGATACGACATCCACACCGACTCTATGGCCGTCCGGCAACGGATTGGCTATTTGCCCGAAACGCCGCCCCTCTATCCCGAAATGACCATCGAAGGCTTTTTGCACTTCGTCGCCCAGATCAAAGGCATTAGTGCGGGCGATCGCGCCCACCGGGTCGAAACCGCAATGGCCAAAACCAACTTGCTTGATCGACGGCAAACCCTGATTCGCAAACTCTCCAAAGGCTATCGGCAGCGGGTTGGCATTGCCCAGGCGATCGTCCACGATCCCCCCGTCATTATTCTGGATGAACCCACCGTGGGTCTTGATCCCCGCCAAATTATCGAAGTGCGGAATCTGATCAAAAATTTGGCAGGCGACCATACGGTGATTTTATCCACCCACATCTTGCCCGAAGTCAGCATGACCTGTAACCGCGTTGCCATCATCAACAAGGGGCGCGTGGTGGCGACCAATACCCCAACCGAGTTGATGGCCCAAATGGCGGGAGGCGCAGGCTATGAGTTGGAGATTGAAGGCGACTTGGCCCACATTCAACAAGCCTTACAGCCCTTACCCAGTGTGAAATCCGTTGAGGCGATCGCCACGGAACTGCCCACGGAGTTTTGTCAGGTGCGGGTCGCCAGTGAACCGGGTCATACGCTGATGGGCAAAGACTTGGCCGGGGCGATCGTGGCAGCAGGGTTGGGCCTGCACGAAATGCGGCGGGTACAAGTCACGCTGGAAAAAGTCTTCCTGGAACTCACCACCGAAGAACCGGACGCAGCCCCCACCGAAGCCGACTCCGCGATCGCCAACGCTACCGCCGCCCCATCAGAGCCAACGGCCAGCGATCGCCCTGACCCCGCCGAACCCAACGCCCCAGAGGAGGATGCCTAAATGCGGATTATTGTGGCGAACATCGTAGCCATCTATCGGCGCGAATTGCAGAGTTACTTTGCCTCGCCCCTGGCCTATCTCGTCGCCGGGATTTTTTGGTTACTAGCCGGATTTTTCTTCACTTACATTTTAGAAGTCACCTTGGCGCGCACCACCTTTGCCGACGCATCCGGCTACCAGGTGCCCATCGACTCCGCCACCCAGTTATTGCAAGGCTTTTTGGGCATCCTCAGTTCCATTGCCCTGTTCATCCTGCCGATTTTGTCGATGGGGCTATATGCCGAAGAGCGCAAACGCGGCACCCTGGAATTGCTGGCGACCTCGCCCATCACAAATTGGGCCGTTGCCGTGGGCAAACTGTTGGCCGTTCTCACTTTTTTTGTCTCCCTGCTGTTGCCCTTGCTGGTCTACGAAGCGATCGCCTACAGCACCACCAACCCCCCCCTCAGCTTTGGCGTAATTGTGTTGGGGCACATCGGGTTAGTCCTGTTGGCCGCTGCCGTCCTGTCCTTGGGAATGTTCATCTCCTCCCTCACCGACAGCACCATTCTCGCAGCCCTATTCACCTTTGCCCTAATTTTGTTCCTCTGGGTGATTGATGGCGTGGGTCAAGAAATTGGTGGCCCTCTGGGGGATGCCCTTGCCCATCTCTCCTTGCTCAAGCACTACGGCAACTTGGCCCAAGGCATTCTGGATACCAGCAGCTTGATTCTGTTCGCCAGTTACATCGTGCTCGGCATTTTTCTAACGGCTCAGTCTGTCGATGCCTTTCGCTTCCAGCGTTCCTAACCTTCCAGCCTTGCCCCGGCCTTGAGGTTAAACCGTTCACGTTCCTTCTCCGTCGTTATTGTAAATTTCGTCGCCTCCAATGAAAAAAGTCTTGGCTTCCCCCTCCTTGAAATATTTATTCTGGCTTGGCCCCATGCTGATCATTGCAGGGCTGGTCGCGGGTTCTGTGGCCGGAACGTGGATTATTCCAGGGGTGATGGTGGCGATCGGCCTGGGCCTCAGCGGTTGGTGGGTGTTTGGGCAAAACCAGGCACACCCGACCTTTGTGGCAGATTTTCTGGGACGGCGATCGACCCAGGTGGGGGCCAATGCCCTCATTGCCCTCGTTGCCCTTCTGGTGATTTTGGGCCTGGTGAATGTGCTGGCGGTTCGCAATGTGGCCCGGATTGACTTTACCGAAAACCAGGTTTTTACCCTGGCTCCGGAAACCCAAACGTTGGTGAAAACCTTTCCCGATCCAGTCAAAGTGTGGGTTTTTGTTCCCCAGGCCAATGCTCAGGATAAGGAACTCCTCGAAAGCTATCGCCGGTTAAACTCCAATTTCGACTTTGAGTTTGTTGATCCCCAGCAGCGCAAAACTCTGGCCCAACGCCTGGAAGCCAAGTCTCCTGGTGATGTCATTGTTGAGGTAGCGGAGAAAAATCGCAAGCAGTATGTCCAAACCCTTCCCGTTGCCGATGGTGGCGACCCCCGTGAGGCGGCCTTCCGGTTATCCGAGTCGAAGTTGACCAATGCCCTGGAACAAGTCAAGAGCGATCGCCAGAGTCTCGTCTATGTGCTAGAAGGTCACGGGGAGCGACCCATCCAGGCTAGTCAGGGCGCGATCGCCGAAGCCATCAGCAGCCTCAAAGACAAAGCCTTTGAAGCCCAACCCCTCAATTTAGTTGCCAATCCGAACAAGCTCAAGGAGGCGAAAGTCGTCATCATCGCTGGCCCACGCAAAGCCTTTTTGAAACCGGAAGTCCAAGCCCTGATCGACTACCAAAAAACCGGGGGAAGCGTGTTGCTGATGATCGATCCCGAAACCAACCCTGGCTTAGAAGACCTGCTCAAGCCTTGGGGCATTTCCCTGGAATCGCGGTTCGTGATTGATGGCTCTGGCCAATTTACCGAGCTAGGGCCAGCGGTACCCGTCGTGACGCAATACGGCGACCACCCCATCACTAAGGATTTTGGTAACAGCTACTCGTTCTATCCCCTGGCACGGCCCGTTGATGTGGATCAAAAAGAGGGGATAAAATCGGTGCCCTTGCTCTATAGCAACGAAAAAAGCTGGGCAGAAAGCAAATTAACGGAAAATGCCCCGCCCGCCTTTGACCCGACGAGCGATCGCCCCGGCCCCTTTGCCTTGGGTGTAGCCTTGACCCGACCCACCGAACAGCCAACCCCCAAGCCGAGTCCCACCGCCAGCCCCACCCCCACGCCCCCGGCCACTCCAGGCAATACCGCCAGCCCCTCGCCCACCGCATCGCCTAGCCCTGCCCCCACCGCCAAACCCACCGATCAGCCAAAGCCAGAAACCCGCATGGTCGTCATTGGGAACTCCAGCTTTGCAGCCGATGGTCTGTTCAACTCGCCCCAGGTCGTAAACGGCGACTTATTTCTCAACTCAGTGCGGTGGCTCAGCCAACAAGACCAGGCAGTGCTATCGGTTCGGCCCAAAGAACCCAAAAACCGCCGCCTAACCCTGGCCGGAGGACAAAAGCTCATCACCGTTTTGACCGCCCTCGTCCTGTTACCGTTGCTCGGATTTGGCACCGCCGCCTGGTTATGGTGGCAACGCCGCTAGTCCCAAGCGCCCGCGTTTTGAATCCCATAGGCTTGTCGGAGATCCGCCAACTCACAGTCCATCACGCTTTGAGGATCGATAAAAGCGTTGATTTTGGGGCACACGGTCATGCCCTGCCGCACACCAGCCCAGTACAGTTGGCAAATGTGGGGCGGATTGAGATAGCGATCGCCCCAAGTTTTGCCCCGCAGCGATCGCCCCAAAAGTTCCAGAAAAACGACAAAACTTTGCGCGTAGTAATACCAGGGTCGCCGCCAGGTCAGGGCCGTCAACAGAAACCCAATTAAGCGTAATTCGTGATCCAGCGTGGTGTCATACCCCGTAACAATGTGCATGATGTCGTGGCGCTGCAAATCACACCACGGCACCCGAAACCAACCCACATAAAGATCTTGATCTTGGACGAATTCAGGATTTTGGTGATAATACTGCGCCAAGCCCTGCCGCAAAGTTTGCGATCGCGCCGCTGGCTGAGGTGCAGGCTCCACCATAGTGATTAACTCCTCATCCGAATAGACAGTCTCAGAAGTGTCCATCATTTTCCTCAAACAAAACAGCAAAAAACAACTGATAAAGCCCAACAAAAACCATCATCGCAGCAAGAATCAAACCGAATTGATAGCCTGATTGAGGATGTGCCTTCTTTTACTATTTCAGCATGACCTTCGCGATCGAATTAAAAAAGACCACTTTAGGGAAGTGGCACAAATTTAATTAATATTTTTTCTTCCTCTCATTAGATTCAAGATACAGCGATTTCAGACGAGTCCAATCCGGCAAAAGTTCACAGCTTGAGGCCGTACCTAAAATGAGTGAGGCAGACACAACTGAAAACGCTGTCAGAGTCACAAACAGTAATCCTACAACCCTCTTTTCTTAATCCTCAACTGAGTTCAGCTCATCTAGATGAGGATCTATGTCCATTCAGCCTTCCACGCATCAGAGTTGCTAAAAATTCACCTTGTTCATAACTATAAATTCCAATGTCGAACAAAAGGCCAAAGCCTTCTATGATGTCAGCTTGAAGAAAGCGATCGCGTCTACCTAATCCCTCAAAATTCTCAAATATTTTCATGGCAGCCACAGAAACCATGCAATATTTTGTGTGATATTGCATTTTTCGGATGCGCTCCTGCCATGATTGACCCACAATTTTAGGAATAATGACCATGCACGATGTTTTTATTAATAGCATTGGCAAATTTTTGCCCGGTGCTCCCATTCCGAATGACCAAATGGAATCCTATTTAGGTTATATCAATGGTCGCCCTTCTAAAGTTAAAGATCGAATTCTTAAAAGCAACGGCATTCAACAACGATATTATGCCCTGGATACTCAGCAAAAAATTACGTATTTAAACAGCCAGATGGCAGCTCTTGCAGTGCGGGACGCGATCGCCCAAGCCCATCTTGAGCCAAAAACAATTGATTTGCTCTGTGCTGGAACAACCTGGGCCGATCTCTTAGTGCCCGGATTTGCAAGCATGGTACATGGCGAATTGCCAGAACTTACGCCCATCGAAACTTTGAGCAGTATGGGCGTGTGCTGTGCAGGTGTTAGTGCGTTGAAATATGCGGTATCCCAACTGAAGCTAGGAGAAAAACGAGCCGCGATCGCCGTTGCATCAGAACAACCATCTCGACTCTTTCGCCACACAAATTTTGAAGCAGAAACCGCCATTCAAGCCGGGAAAAACCTTAGCTTCGATGCCGAATTCTTGCGCTGGATGCTATCAGATGGAGCTGGTGCATTCCTCTTACAAAATCATCCCAATCAATCAGGTATTAGCCTCAAAGTCGAATGGATCGAGCTAATTTCTCATGCGAATGCTTATCCAGTCTGTATGTCGGCGGGAACAACCGATCCGAAGGATCAAAAAAGCTGGATGCTATACGATTCCTACGTCGAAGCAGCACAAGCTGGAGCTATGAATCTACGGCAAAACATTCGTTTATTAGACGATGTGATTAAACTTGGCGTCGAAGGATGGTTGCGGCTAATCGAGTGCGATCGAGTTAATCCAACTGAGATTGATTGGTTACTTTGTCATTATTCTTCTCATTTCTTCCGCAGCAAAATTGTAGAATTGCTAGATAAAGCTGGGTGTATGGTACCGGAAGAAAAATGGTTCACAAACCTGTATACACGGGGCAATACAGGCTGTGCCTCGATTTATTTAATGTTAGAAGAACTCTTCCATTCCGGCAAGTTACAACCGGGCCAAAAAATCTTTTGTTTTGTCCCCGAAAGTGGCCGCTTTACTACTGCTTATTTATTGCTCACTGTCGTCGGCAATGCGATCGCGCCTCAGCCTGCCATTACAGCCCAAACTCCTACCCTCATAACAAAAGCTGCACCCATGCCTGAAACAACACCAACCCTATCTATTTCTGAGCCACAGGTTGAAACGCCCTCCGCTTACCTGCTCCGCCAACTGGCTTTAACCTGGTTAGAATTTGAGCGCAAATTACAATCAGTGCCGTTGATTCATAAACTAAATCGGGATGAATTCACCCTAGAAGATTACAAAGCACTACTGCGAAATTTACGCCCTCAAGTTGTCGAAGGTGCCCGTTGGATCGCCCGTGCCGCTTCTAACATGACTGACTTTCGTTTGCGATCGCTGTTCATTGGTCATGCCCAAGACGAACACCGGGATTTCCAAATGCTGGAACGTAACTATGTAGCTATTGGCGGTGAATTAGCAGAGATTGTCAACGCCGAAAAAAATATTGGGAGTGAGGCTTTGTCCGCATTTATTTTTCATCAAGCTTCGCGAGAAAATCCCGTTGATTTAATTGGCAGCATGTTTATTATTGAAGGTTTGGGTAACAAAATGGCTGGCAAATGGGCAGAACAAATTCAACGAACTTTACACCTTCAACCGGAGCAGATTTCGTTTTTAGGTTATCATGCGGCGAATGACGATGACCATATTGGTAAGTTGGATGCCATTTTGCAGGCAGAATGGATGACTTTATCGATCGCTCAACGGATTGTCAAAACAGCCCAAGTTACGGCACGATTATACCTTTTGCAATTGGAAGAGATTCAGTAAATTGCCAGTTTCGGTTTGCGCGGAGGAAAATGTAAGCCCAATAAAATTACTTGCTTACTTTGCCTCCGTATTGATTTCTTTATCCATTCATCTTTCCTATGAATCACACCACACCTATTGCCACCGCTCCCACGATCGCCCCTTATCAGCCCCAGCCCCGCGATCGCAAAAATCCGAACGCCTGGGATGCTCTATATTTGGATCAAGCGATTCCCGTTGATCCTATTGCAAAAGCATACATGATCAAAGATTTGCAAAACTGGACTCGGAGCTATTTATTAAGTCCAATTCGGTGGCTAGCCAATCTCTTTTTAGCCCTTATTATGATTTTGAAACGGCTCTTGCCATTTCAGTTTAGCCACTATGCCCTCATGCATCGACTAGCAGCCTGGTTTTTGAATCACTTTGTTACGCCAGAAGCCTGCTATTTGATTGTTCGTCACTTATGCTTAGGGTCAAATATTGTCAATTTTTTAATTGATAATGGGCCAGATGCAACCATTGAAAAATCGCCGCTTTATCCTCGAACAGTCGATGACTTAGCTCATAATGCGTTTCTAGAGCATGATTTAATTTTATATAATTTTGTTCTGGACTATCACGAAGCCCAACAAAGAAATCCTGGGTGGGTGCAACAGGTGCGATCGCGATCGCTTAACTATGCCAGTATCCAACCAATCGCCATTGATATTGACGTGAATCGGCGGCGCTGGTCACAAGTTTTAGATTTAGAATCGGCGGTGGAGCTATTCAAAATCATCTATTCGTTTTGGCTCACGGCAGAAGAGTTTGAACGCGCCGTTTTATCCTTAGAATTTGATGAAAATTTTGGGTGTTATATCAGTGCCATTACAGGGGATTATAACTGGAATCATGTGATTACCAATCGGCACCCCCTTGCGCCCGAAAGCCCTTTCAATGCTGCCCGCAATTTACTGTTGCATGGCATTATTACCGAATATTTGCATCGGTATTTGGAACTGAGAGCAGCAGGAGCGATCGCTATATCTACAGCCCAGCCAACAGACCAATGATTAATCTAATGCTTACGAGCATGGAGGGATTCGAACCCCCGACCCTCAGAACCGGAATCTGATGCTCTATCCACTGAGCTACATGCCCACTCGTAACTAAGACACTATAACACGAAATTGACTGCCCAAACGTTAATCGGCGACAAAGGCTGGAATAGCCAATCCAGGCGGTTAGAGATAGGCCATTGGGTCGGTGGGTTCGCCCTCGCGCCGAACTTCAAAATGGAGGTGGGGGCCAGTGGACAAGCCCGTAGACCCCACAGCCGCGATCGCCTGTCCTCGGCTGACGCTCTGCCCCTCGACTACATACAATTCGCTGCTGTGGCCATAAAGCGTTGTGATGCCGCCACCGTGGTCAATGATGACCGCATTGCCGTAGCCACCATACCAACCCGCAAACATCACAATGCCCTGTTCCGCTGCGTGAATCGTTGTGCCATAGTCTGCGCCAATATCTAAACCCGCATGAAAGCGGTCATAACCCAAAACGGGATGGGTGCGCCACCCAAAACCACTCGTAATTTCGCCCAGACAGGGGAGTTGCATTTGGCCGGAACCCCGGAAAGCAAACCGTGCGCCTGCCCCCATCCGTTGCAAAATGAGCGAACTAATGGCTCTAGAATCATTGGCCAGTTGGGCTTCGGCGGCTTCCATCGCGCGGCGATCGCTCTTGAGGCGATCAATCGAACTTTTTTGATAAATCAGTTGGTCTTCCAGACTCGCTTTTTGGGCTAACAATTGCTGTTGCAACAAAGAAATTTTATTTTTCTTGCGTTCTACGACTAAATGCTGTTGCTCAATTTGGGCCGCGTCAGTTTGAAGACTCGCCAACACTTTTTGATCAGCTTGATACAACCGTCGCAGCCGATAACGCCGATCCAAAAAATCATTCAAACTAGAACTTTGCAGCAAAACTGCCCAACCGCGATTATGAATCTGGCGTTGCAAAAACTGTAAGCGGGCGATCGTCCCCTGTTGTTTTTGACGATATTTTTGTTCCGCAGCGGCTAGTTTTGTTTCCAACAGGTTCAAATTTTTGCGATCGCTTTGGAGTTGCGCTTCACTCACCTGAATGTGTTGGGTTGTCGCTTTGAGGCCCGTTTGCAATCCCTTTAAAGTTCCTTGGGCGGCCCCCTCCAGGTTTTTGAGGCGTTGTTGCTCTGCCGATAATTGCGATCGCTGTTGTTCGACTTGTTGCTGATAGCGTTGCAAATCTTCCAGGCCAGTCTGCCCCAGCAAGGGCGATCGCACCGCCCAAGGCAGCATCGCCAGTTCCCCCGCCCAAGCCGATTGGCCAAACCCACCCAAAAGGCAACACGCCACCAGCACCAAGCACCGAAGCCAGAACCACCGCACCAACCACATAAGCACCAAAGGTTAACGAAACCATTGCCGTTCTAAACCCTGGAATTGTACTCATGGTTAGTCATTTGGCAACATAATTTCGGCCCAGAGAATGCATCAAGCCACTTAAGCCACTTAGCCGAGCACTTTTCAGCCTTACGTCGGAGCGCAATTGAGATTTTTATCATCAAAGTAAAAAACAAAACTCTGACTAAATAAATTATTGAGAACTGTTACTTGAAATCACAAAAAATTATCAGTTTCAGCATTAAATCACCGTAGGATTCACGAGTAAATCAACGGGCAGAAACGGTAGTTTGGTTATATTCGATACAAAATTCGATTGTCTGGGAAAAGGCACTTATTTGAGATGAGCGTTAATCAATATAGCCAAGCTTTAGCCGTGTTTCCAAGCCTGGAAGCCATTGGACAAGCAGTTGATCACCTTGTTTTTGCGGGCTTTCCATTGGGGCAAATTTTTCTTTTGGGCCGCGATCGCGCGTGCATTTCGCAACCGCTGATACCGCAATCTCACTTACCCGAACCAGGGCCAGTTCCCCATCCAGCCACCCCCGCCCAAACCACCTTAACCACCGTACCCATTAAAGAACTATTGCACCAATCTAAGCTGGAAACGATCACCAGCGCAGGCGCAACGCTGAAACAAGGCATTTTAGTCGGCAATTTTACGGGGGGAGTGGCTGGCTTGTTAGTAGGGTTGGGGTTGTTGCTGGTGCCGGGAGTCGGCGAGGCGGTTTTGGGCGCAAGTCTGCTCTATGTCCTCTCGACGGTGGGTTGTGGCTCGTTGGCAGGGGGAACCTTGGGCGCATGGGTGGGCCAAGGGCTGAGCGATCGCCGCGCCAAACGTTATCTGGCGCAAGTCCAACAAGGAGACTATCTCCTCCTCGTGCGGGGGAGTAATGCAGAAATTTTTCGGGCAGAGCACATCCTCTATCTCAACGGGATCAAACCCGCTAGTTGGGAGTAGGGCCGCGCGGTAAGGGCTGGGCACGGCATGACGGGTTGGGGAGGGGCAATCGAAGGAGCTGCCGCGATCGCCTACAGTGGGGTGACTATTGTCGCTAAAACAGCGTCACCAATCAAAATTCGTAGGTTAAAGTAAAAACTGATTTGACCTGCGTAGCGCGGTTCCTCAAGTAATTTCCTCAAACAAAAAACGAATTTATGACCGATGTATCTGCCCCTGCTGCTGGTTACACGCCCCGGATAGGCAGCACCACCGAGCACACCCTCAACTTGGGCGATCGCAGCATAGCCTACACGGCGATCGCTGGCTGGTATCCCCTATTCAAACGCGACCAGCCCATTGCCGAAATGTTTGCCGTTGCCTACCTTGCCAACGACACCACTGCCCCCCAACGACCCATCACCTTCGTCTTCAACGGTGGCCCCGGAGCCGCTTCCGCCTACCTCCACATGGGTGCCCTCGGCCCGCAGCGGATTGTGTTTGGCCCCAACGGCACCTTACCCAAGCCCCCCGTCCAACTGGCCGAAAACTTAGAAAGTTGGTTGCCCTTTACCGACCTGGTTTTTATCGACCCCATCGGCACAGGCTTCAGTCGCAGCATCTCGCAGCCGCAGAACAATCACGAATCCAGCCCTGACAAGCCAGCGAAAGAACCACCCAGCGAAGAAACACCGCCTAAAGAGGCCGAGTTTTGGGAAGTGGAACAGGATTTGAAGGCGCTGGGCGAATTCATGCAACGGTTCCTGTCAAAATACAATCGTTGGCTTTCCCCGGTGTTCATTGCGGGAGAGAGCTACGGTGGGTTTCGGGTTGCAAAATTGGCTCGCCAACTACAACAAGATTTTGGCATTGGGCTGAACGGCGCAATCTTAATTTCTCCGGCCCTTGAGTTTAGTTATCTTCATCAAACTGATTACAACCTCAGTGCTTGGGCGCTGTTGGTGCCTTCTCTAGCCGCCGCCGCCGCTTATCACGATCGCGTGCAGTGGGCGGGGGCACCGGGCGACTTGATGGCCCACATCACCGCCGCCGAACACTTTGCCCGTCGGACGCTGATTCCGTTCTGGGCTTTGGGGGATACGGTTGACCCAGCCGAACGCCAAGCGGTTTATGACCAACTGGCCGGATTGATTGGCTTACCGACGGCGCTCATCGAACGCCACGCCGGACGCATTCAACTCTATATATTTGCGCGGGAATTGCTCCGCGATCGCCAACGGATTTTAGGCATTTATGATGCTTCCCTCACGGCGATCGATCCCTTCCCCGATCGCCTTACCTACCAGGGCACCGACCCCACCCTGGATGGCATCGATCGCCTCTTTAACAGCGCCATCAATAATCATCTCCGGGCCACATTAGGAGTGGCAACGGATCTGAGCTATCATCTCCTGAATTTTGAAACCTTCAAAGCCTGGAAATTTGATGCCAAAGGTGAACTGAAGCAAGGCTTTATTGGCGCAGTGGATGATTTGCGCGTGGGGATGACCCTCAACCCTTACCTGAAGGTTTACATTACCCACGGTTTTTACGATCTGGTCACGCCTTATTTCGCCTCCAACCATCTGGTGGATTTGATGCGGCTCGACCCCGAAATTCGCCCGAACTTGACCCTCAAGCATTACTCCGGCGGCCATATGTTCTATGCCTGGGAAACCTCGCGCACCCAATGGGTACAGGATGTTGCTGGGTTTTACCACCACGCGATCGCCCCCTAAACCCCACCGACCGCCCCCTTCAACCATCGCCCCCACCGCCCTGTGTTGGAGAATTGGCGGCACCGGGTAGACTGAGAATAGCACTGTGAAAGTAGGCCCGACTGGATGAGTCTGCCCCGCTTTGGGCATAGGGGAGATCGCCCTGAGCGCAGCACTACCCCAAACTCACGGTTTGCTCCAGGGTTCGTCATGGTTTGTAGGGAACAGCTTCATGGATAAGTCGATCGCAGGTCAACGGCTCAATCTGGCTCCATTACCGCCCTATGAAGGGATGTTGCTGGCAAATTTGGCCTTTTTTCTGCAACGGCAACCCACCACGCAGGCGGCAAACTGTCTTTCAATGTATCTGCGGCAATCGGAAGCCCGGATTCGGAAACACGCCGAATTTTATGCCCAGCAAGCGGGGCTGGAGGTAGATGAACTCATGGCACTGATTTACCGCGACCCACAACAAGCCCAAACCCTACTGGGCAACTGGGCCGAAGGCGCACCCGATGACGAGGCCCGCGATCGCGATTTGGGCGAGGCAGAGTGAACCATGTTATCAATTACGACGCTGGGTACGACCGATGGTGAGGCTGTAATTTTTGTGCAGGCCAGCGATCGCACCTTGGGGTCAATTTTTCAACAATTGCCCGCCTGGGTCAAAGCCTGTGAAGATGCGCGGGTGGATGTGTTTGTGCAGTTGGGCGATCGCGTTTTGCGCTGCCCGATTACCCAATTTCTGATGCTAACCAATGACTAGCAGCATGACTGAGCCAAACCTGGCGATCGCCTGATGGAGTCACACACTGAAGACCCAAATAGGCTTCATTGATCCCTCAGAGCGATCGCCAGGTCGTCATCAACGAACGCTACCAAACGAGCGTCAAGACCAATCCAAAGCACCTATTGTTTAGAACTTTGGTTAGCCGCTTGATAGTAGACCTTTAAACCTTGATCGGGAACAAAATGACAGGTTTGATAAGAGCGGAGAAAACTCTTCCAAATCGGCTCTTCTGACTTGCGATAGTACTCACCCAAAATTGGTTTAATTGCTTCCGTTGCCGTCTTCAAATGATAGTGCGGCATATTCAAAAAGATATGGTGAGCAACATGGGTACCAATATCATGGTGAATGGAATTAATGAAGCCATAATCCCGATCAATCGTCGATAAAGCTCCTTTCAGAAAATACCAATCTTCATTCCGATACCAGGGAATATCTGCCTCGGTATGGTGCAGATAGGTGACTAAATCTAACCAGATCACAAAGACAATGTAAGGCATCAGATAAAACTTGACCAAAAACAGCCAGCCAAACTGATAGGTAAGCGCCCCTAAGAACGCCACCATTGCGCCCCAGCAAATTGTACTGGTTAAGACATCCCACTTTTCTGATGGGCGGAACAACGGGCTGTTTGGGTTAAAGTGCGACCCTTTCCGACCGGGCGATCGCATAAACAAATAAACTGGATAGGCCAACAACAAAATGCCAAACCGCACCAATTTTTCTGGCCAATCCATCTCGTTGTACTTCGATTCGGTAACAGGATACCAACTTTCATCCGTGTCGATATTGCCTGTATTCGCGTGGTGCGTCCGGTGACTAATCCGCCAGCCGTGGTAGGGCACCAAAATGGGAGTATGGCTGAGATGGCCGATGAGATTGTTTAACCATTTGCTTTTGGAAAAAGACCCGTGCCCGCAATCATGCCCGACTACAAACAAGGCCCAAAACATGGTGCCCTGCATCAACCAAAACAGCGGATAAAAAAACCAAGAGTCCAGTGTGTAGGCGATCGCATAGAGTCCTGCAATGATGGAAATATCCAACACAAAGTAGGATAAAGAGCGCCAAACAACGGGTTCAAAACAGTGAGCAGGAATAGCCGCTTTCAAATCTTGGAGAGTGAAAGGCAACTCTGGTGCCTGCGGTTCAAGGGGCGGTGCAGCAAGAGCAGCATCCTGTTTAAGAACGGTGTTGGATTGCACGAAATTACCAAGTTACTTCAAAGTTCAGCAGCCCCACAGTTATTGCATTGAAACCACACGTCAGCGATCGCAACGTGTGGCCCCAACAGACGTTGTAACTTGTTAGGGGGGGGGATTGCACCACAATCGCCAAAAGAGCACAACGTCTCAACAGCTCTTTTCGCTCACATTGTGGAACTAGCCAGTTATCTTAGCATTGCCAAGCAACCCCTAGACCAGCGTGCAGATAATAAAATTCAGATCCGTGAAATTACGCTCTCTTTTTCCAAAGGTTAGTGCACCTTTAACTCCACTTTCCCGAAATTTAGCCTTGACAAACGCCCTGTTTCCCAGTTCGCGACTATCGATTTAGCCACAAATCGTTCTTGAGCAGCGATCGCAGCCCCAGCGACGCATCATCATCCAGGCTAATCCGAAACTGCTGAACGCATCCATCCGGCACACCCGCAGCCCGTAGACTGTATCCGATTTAGCCATGCATTAAAAGCATCAAAACATGCTTAAAAAATACTTAAAATACAAACCAAACCTTACCGTTTAGCCCCTCGCGATCGCTGCCACAGTGTGGCCCTCCGTCCAAGACTAACCTGATGCCTGAACAGGTTGGCCCTACAATAATGAAAACTTAGACTGCTCTTAGCCCCTCGCGATCGCGCCGATCCACATTGTGTCTAGCCCTATGATTCCGGCTCCCTGCAAGACCCACTATGCTTATTTAGATCTAGAAATTGGGGCAAATGACCAGATCTATCGTCTGGGCTTAGTGAGTCCACGCGGCGAATGGGATGTGACGCTCAAAAACGCTCAACCCATTCAGACAGAACTGCTGCATTTTCAACATCGTGGTGGTGTGGTCTGCGGTCACAACATTCGGCAGTTTGATTGCCCTTACCTGAGCCGTCAGTGGCCCGATTTAGCCCACCTCCAGGTCATTGACACGCTGGAATTGTCGGTTCTGGCGTTGCCATTGCAGCCCTCCCACAAACTGCAAAAAGACTACAAACTTAGCGAATATACGAGCAATCATCCCCTGGAAGATGCCAGGGCGACCCAGCAGTTGCTCCCGCACTTGCTCGAAACCCTTAGCACCCAACCAGAGTCCTTGCAGGCGGCCTATCGCTGGCTGTTGAGCAGTGGCCAGACAACGAGCGATCGCGCCTATCAGCAGTTGTTTACCGACTGGCAATTGTCCCTGGCCCCGGTTGCCCTGAATGAGTTGCCTCCTGCCGCGATCGCCGAGATGAGTGCCACCGCTCTGGCCAAGGTCTGGGCCACCATACCAGAATTGAATTTTAGCGATCGCCTGGGCTTAGCGGCCTTGCTCGCGTGGAATTATGCCCGCAACACCCAGCAATCGCCCCAATCACCGTCACCGTGGCTCACTCACCAGGCGAATTTTGGCTCTCTCCGTGCCACTCTCTTTCCCCTACTCACAGCGGGTTTCACTTATCAAGCTTACTTACGGGCCTTCGGCGTTGACCAGTTTCGAGCGCACCAAGAAGCTGCCGTGCAAGCTATTATTGCTGGCCAAAATCCGCTCATTCTCATGCCGACAGGCGGCGGCAAATCCTTGTGTTACCAACTGCCAGCGTGGATGTTTGCCCAACGCCAACAGGGTCTAACCGTTTGCATTTCGCCTTTGCAAGCCTTGATGGAAGACCAAGTGGCTGATCTGGAAACAGTGGGTTTAACATTTGCCACATTCATCAACAGTACCTTGGCTACTGAAGAGCGATCGCAACGCCTTCAGCAAGTTCGCGATGGATGGAAAAGTTTGCTTTACATCAGTCCAGAGCAGTTGCGTTCATTGAGTATTCGGGCGTTGTTGCGCGATCGCTTGCCTGTTCTGTGGGTAATCGACGAAGCCCACTGTATTAGTCAATGGGGCCACGACTTTCGGCCCGACTATTGCTATCTCCCCAAATTTATCCAAACGCTATACCAGGATAGTAGTCACCCCTTACCGCGCCTTGCCCTGCTCACCGCCACCGCCACCACCGCCGTACAAGCCGATATCCAAGCCCTTTTTGCAGCTCATGAACTCCCTATTCAACAGGAAATTCGGGGTGAAATTCAACGGAAAAATTTGACTTTTGAAGTACACACCATTCATCAGGCCAACAAAGATAAACTCCTGCGATCGCTCTTAGCGCCATTCCACCCAAAACAAGGTAACGCCAACGGTTGCGCCTTAATTTACACCACCACTCGCAAAGAAGCCGAACGGTTAGCCGCAATGCTCAACACAGAGCAAGAGGACACTCAATTTGCCGCCCGATACTATCACGGTAGACTCAATCGTGAGGAAAAAACAGAAGTCCTAACGGCATTCAAAGAAAAACGATTAAACATCGTCACTGCAACTTGTGCTTTTGGCATGGGAATTAACCGTGCCGATGTGCGCTTGGTCGTGCACCACACCCTGAGCAGCAGCCTCGAATCCTATATCCAGGAGGCTGGACGCGCCGGACGCGATCGCCAACCCGCAACTTGCACCTTGCTGTTTAATGAGCAAGACGCAGATACTATCTTTTTCTTAAAAAGTCTCAATCAATTATCTGTATTGGAACTGCGATCGCTCTTCAAATCTGTCCGAAAATTGCGCGATCGTACCCTTAAAACCAATAAAAGCGATTGGTTTTGGGCCACCCCCGAAGAACTTTTTCAAGCCAGTCAACTAGACAAGAATTTTGCCAGCGAAGACGAACAACGTGACACCAAAATCAAAGTCGCTTTGCATTATTTAGAACAATTTGAGTTATTGGAGCGAGCCGAAAATCAATCTACCCTGATTCAATTTAGCCTCCTCCAGTCAAGTCCATTAAAAGCCTATCAACAGCTTGAGCAATACAGCCGCAAACACAATTTTTCAGAACAGCAAACAGAACAATTTCGACGATTGATCCACGCCATGTTTCTCGCGGCCGCCCGTCCGCATCCTCCCAATACCCATTTTCCCCTGGAACGCATCAGCGATGACTCTGGAATCCCCATACACGAACTAACCAGCCGAATTCACGAATTACAACAGGCCAGCATTTGTACAGCCAAAATTCCAATTCAGTTATCTCTAAGCAAAGGGGTTAAAGGGGATGCTCGAACTCAACTACAACGAATTCGGCTTTTAGAACAAGAATTTTTTGAAGAATTATTGCCATTGATGGGTGAAACCAATCAAACACAAATTAATCTACGAGGAATGGCTACCCGATTAGCGGAACAAAGACCAGACTTGAAAGACATTAGCACAACTAATTTACTGAATATTCTGGCAGGTTGGAAAACATTAAAATGGGTAGATTGGCAACCCCTTGGCAATAATCTTGTCCGTTTGCAAAACCTAGACGCAACAGAATGGCTAGAGCGGCATCAATACCTTTCAAAGATCATTTTGAAGGTAATTTATCGTGATATTGATCAAGGCTCATCAACAAAACAACAAGGTTCTCAATTATTGGTGAGTTATGACTTTAGCGAACTACTCGATAAAATTCAACAATACACCAAACCCCAGACTTGGAACGAAATAGAGATTAAATCAATTTTATTTTGGCTACATCAGCATAAAATCATTCGACTTACTGAAGGACTTAGCCTCTTTCACCAATCTTTTAGACTGCGGACACTCCTGACAAAACAACAAACCGATAAACGGATTGACGCGATCGATCGCCGTTATCACCAGGTGCAAAAACGCTATGAGGAACAAGCCCGTCGGACTCACATGATGGTGGAATATGGTCGGCATGAAAATGAGCATCATCGGAAACAATTTGTGCAAGATTATTTCAGTTTACCCCCTGAAGAATTTGCCAATGCCTATCCCCATTTAGTTTCAGATGCGGTCAAGCGTCCGGTCACACAAGCCGATTACGATCGCATTATGTTACCGTTAAATCCCGACCAGACTGCCATTGTTGAAGCCACCGACCCGGCGATGGTTGTGATTGCGGGGCCAGGTTCAGGCAAAACGCGGACAATCGTTCATCGCATTGCTTATCTCGTCAAAGTGAAGCGCATCAACCCCGATCGCATTTTAGTCCTGGCTTATAATCGAAACGCTATTCAATCTCTTCGCCTCCGCTTACAAGACTTGATCGGTTCTCTCGCATTCTATCTCCGGGTATATACCTTTCATGGTTTAGCTCTAGCCTTGCTAGGTCGAACTTTAAGCACTAATGCAGCTAGTTCTAAGATTGATTTTGAGCAATTATTGAAAGCCGCGATCGCGCTTTTAGCCAGCGCCAATAATCCAGACAATCTTGATAATCAAGCCCAAGTCACCCAAATATTAGGCAATATTGAATATATATTTGTTGATGAATATCAAGATGTTAACGAAGACGCTTATCAACTCATTAAGC
>ERZ1066122.524-NODE-524-length-40202-cov-9.421725_pt1 | contig 40202 bp, 47 predicted proteins | sample MGYA00382769_ERZ1066122 | MGnify/ENA primary metagenome ERZ1066122 (study PRJEB33369, sample SAMEA5778352) | biofilm metagenome | biome: Industrial cooling water; feature: Water cooling tower basin; material: Biofilm | place: United Arab Emirates | collected... | reverse complement strand
GCTCGACGCGCTGGAGGCGGCATTGCCCGAAGCGGAAGCACAGGTGGCGGCGGGCGAAGCGACACTGCGCGCAGCGACAGAGCGGCTGGCCGCCGCGCGCGCCGCAGCCGACGGCGCGCGCCAGGCCCTCGCCGCCGCGGAGCAGGCCGCCCGCGCCGCGCGGCGGGAAGAGGACGCTGCCGAGGCGGCGCTGGAGCGCTTCGCGGCGCGCCGGGACGAACTGGGCGGCCGACAGGCGCGCGCGTCCGCAGAGCGCGACGACGCAGCGCGCGAGTCGATGGCCGCAGACGCCGCGCTCGGCGCCTTGCCCGATGGCAGCGAGACCGCGCGGCTGGTCGCCGTCCTCTCGGCCCAGAGCGAAGCGGCACGCGCGGCGGTCCAGGAGCAGAAGACGGTCGCCGCGACTCGGGAACGGGCAATTGCCGCCGATCGCGAGCGGCTGGCCGCCGCCCAGGCGGATGCGAAAAGCTGGCGCGCACGCGCCGGCGAAGCAGCCCGTCGCATCGAGGAGATGACCCGGCGCGCGGCCGTGCTGGACGCCGAACGGGTCCGAACAACGCCGCTGCCGGAGCAATTGCGTGCGCGTTGCGCCGAACTCGACGCCGCACAGGCCGCGGCGCGAGCGGACGCCGAGTCGCTTGCCGCCGAAGAGCGGAAAGCCGAACAGCGGGTGCGCGAGGGTGAAGCAACGCTGGCGGCCGCCGGCGAGGCGCTGGCACAGGCCCGGGAAGTCCGCGCCGCCGCCGCCGCCCGCCGGGAAGCGAGCGATGCCCGCCGGATCGAGATGGGGCGCGTCTCGGGCGAGCGCTTCGAATGTCCCCCGCCCGTGCTGCCGGAGCGGATCGGCTTCGCGGCGGACGCGGTCGGCGCGGCCGATGCCGAATCGGCGCGGCATGACCGGCTGGTTGCCGATCGCGAACGGCTCGGGCCGGTCAATCTGGTCGCCGAGCAGGAATTGCAGGAGCTGGACGCGGCGCTCGCGCGCTCGGTCGACGAGCGGGACGAGCTGGTGCTGGCAGTGAACCGGCTGCGTGGATCGATCGGCAGCCTCAACCGCGAAGGCCGAGCCCGGCTGCTGGCCGCCTTCACCGAAGTCGACCGCCATTTCCGGCGTCTCTTCGAACGGCTGTTCGGTGGCGGCGAGGCCTATCTGCAGCTGATCGACTCGGACGATCCGCTCGAGGCCGGCCTCGAAATCATGGCCCAGCCGCCCGGCAAGCGGCTCGGTTCGCTGACCTTGCTGTCCGGCGGCGAACAGGCGCTCACCGCCGTCGCGCTGATTTTCGGCCTGTTCCTGACCAATCCGGCGCCGATCTGCGTGCTCGACGAAGTCGATGCGCCGCTCGACGACGCCAATATCGAGCGCTTCTGCGATCTGCTCGACATGATGGTGGACGAGACCGAGACGCGCTATCTGATCGTCACGCACAATGCCGTGACGATGAGCCGCATGCACCGGCTGTTCGGCGTGACGATGATCGAGCGTGGCGTGAGCCGGCTGGTCTCGGTCGACCTCGTCGGCGCGGAGCGGCTGCTCGCCGCCGAATAGCCGGTTTCTTGCGTGCCGCAGCCGGCCGCCTTATCATGCGGCGGCCGCGCAACTGGCGCAGAGGTGGAGCACCACCGGGGAGCGCGGACCGATGCTGCCGCGCGCCTGGGCCCCACCACAGTTCGGAGGCGTCCGATGCGCATTTCCTTCCTGATCTTCCCGCACGTCACCCAGCTCGATCTGATGGGCCCGGCCCAGGTGCTCTCGCGGCTGCCCAATGCCGAGATCCAGCTGGTTGCGAAGACCCTGGCGCCGGTCCCGACCGATTCGGGCTTCCCGATCCACCCGACCCACGACTTTGCCGCGGCCGGGCGGCCCGACATCCTCTGCGTCCCGGGCGGCTTCGGGACCGCGGCGGTGATGGAGGACGCCGAGTCGCTCGCATGGCTGCGCGAAGCGGCGGAAACGGCGCAATGGGTGACGAGCGTGTGCACCGGATCACTGATCCTCGGCGCGGCCGGGCTGCTGCGCGGCTACCGCGCAACGTGCCACTGGGCGAGCCATGAATGGCTGGCGCGTTTCGGCGCGATCCCGGTCAAGGAGCGAGTGGTGTTCGACCGCAACCGCGTGTCTGGCGGCGGCGTGACGGCGGGCATCGATTTCGGGCTGGCGCTGGCCGCCGCGCTGGCGGGGGAACAGGCGGCGCGGACGATCCAGCTGGGGCTCGAATATGATCCGGCTCCGCCGTTCGATTCGGGGGCGCCGGACCGGGCCGATCCCGCGATCGTGAACGGTTATCGCCAGCTGGTCGCCCGGCTCGTGCCGGACCGCGCGGCCCGCTACCAGGCCGCGGCCGACCGGCTGAACGGGGATCGCGCCGAAAGCTGAGCGAGAAAGCGAACGCGCGACCGGCGCCCCCGGGCGGGGCCATGGCGGCCGAGCGAATGAAAAAGGGCGGCGCCGGCCGGCACCGCCCCTGTTTCATCCGTCGCCGGCAGACCGCTTACTGCTGCAGCGGCACCAGGTTCACCGCCGCATATTTGCCGCGGCGGTCGACCTCCAGCTCGAACTCCAGCCGGTCGCCTTCGTTCAGGCTGCCCATGCCGGCGCGCTCGACCGCCGAGATGTGGACGAAGGCGTCGGGCTGGCCATCATCGCGCTGGATGAAGCCGAAGCCCTTCATCGCGTTGAAGAACTTCACCGTGCCGCTGGCCTTCTCGCCGGTCAGCTGACGCTGCGGGCCGCCAGCCCGCGGTGCGCCGCCGGCGCCGGCACCGGCACCGCCGCCGGTGACCGGGAGCGGCTCGCCATCGATCTTGAGATCGGTCGCCGAAATGCGCCCGCCGCGGTCGACGAGGGTGAAGCCGAGCGGCTGCCCTTCGGCCAGACCGGTCAGGCCCGCGCGCTCGACCGCGGAGATGTGAACGAACACGTCCTCGCCGCCGTCATCGCGGACGATGAAGCCGAAGCCCTTTTGGGCATTGAAGAATTTGACGATGCCTTTGCCTTCGCCGATCACCTGCGCCGGCATGCCGCCGCGGCCGCCAAAGCCGCCGCCGCCACCACCGCCGCCGAAGCCGCCACCGGCGCCACCGCCGAAACCGCCACGGTTGCCGAAGCCGCCGCCGAAATCACCACCGCCGAATCCACCGCCGAAGCGGCTGCCGCGATCGCCGTAGCTGTCGAACCCCTCGTCGCCGAAGCCTTCGCGCTTGTCCCTGCCGCCGCGCTGCCCGCGCCGCCCTCTATCGAAACCCATGCCGTCTAGATCTTTCCCGACTCGCCCAATTCAAACCACCAGAACACACGTGCCGGACGATGGACGCAAGTTCTTGAGACGCATACCCCATAGTCACGCCTGTCCCTCTTATAGCCAAGAATCGCTGCTCCGGCGAATGAAAATATCCACAGGCCCGAACTGGAGAGGCTTGCAGCGCGTTGCGGGACCGCCGAGATCGGCGCTCGCCCCCTAACCGAGGACTTTATGGACGCTTTCTTCGCCATTTTCGCCGATCCGGCCAACTGGGCCGCATTGATCACGCTGATCGTGCTGGAAGTGGTGCTTGGCATCGACAATCTGATCTTCATCTCGATCCTGTCGAATCGGCTGCCCGAGGGGGAGCGACAGATCGCCCGGCGCGTCGGCATCGGCCTCGCGCTTGGCCTGCGGCTGGCGTTGCTCTCGGCGATTGCATGGCTGGTCGGCCTGACCGCGACCGTGTTCGATCTCGGCATTGCCGGCACGCCCGGCCCGACCGGCCTTCCCTCTTTCGAAACGGCCTTCTCGTGGCGTGACCTGATCCTGGTCGCCGGCGGGCTCTTCCTGATCTGGAAAGCGACGACGGAGATCCACCACTCGCTGGACCCTGAGGATTCCGGCGAAGTGCTCGACAAGCATGGCGCCGGCCAGCTGACCTTCAGCGCGGCGATCGTCCAGATCCTGCTGCTCGACATGGTCTTCTCGATCGATTCGATCCTGACCGCGGTCGGCATGGTCGATGAGCTCGCGCTGATGGTGATCGCAGTGCTGTTCGCCGTCGCGGTGATGCTGGTCGCCGCCGATCCGCTGGCCGAGTTCATCCGCCGCAATCCGACTGTCGTGATGCTCGCCCTCGGCTTCCTGCTGATGATCGGCGTCGTGCTGATTGCCGACGGGTTCGGGGTCCATGTGCCGAAGGGTTATGTCTACACCGCAATGGCCTTCTCGGCGGGCGTCGAGACGCTCAACATCATCGCCCGCCGGCGCCGCGAGCGGACTCGGGCAGCAGCGGGGGCATTGAGCGCCGGGGCGACGACGCCTATGCGCGAGCAATGACCGTTCACTTCCACGAAGAAGATCTGCCCGCCGGCGTGCTGGCCCCGGGCGCGATCGCCGTCGATACCGAGACGATGGGACTGGTGACGCCGCGCGACAGGCTCTGCCTCGTCCAGCTGAGCGACGGGCGCGGCGACGAGCATCTCGTCCGCTTCGCCCCCGGCTCGTCCTATGCGGCGCCGGTGCTGCGGTCGGTGCTCGCCGATCCCGACCGGCTGAAGCTCTATCACTTCGCCCGGTTCGATCTGGCGGCCATCCGGCATTATCTGGGCGTGGTGGCGGCGCCGGTCTATTGCACCAAGACGGCGTCGCGGCTGGTGCGGACCTATACCGACCGGCACGGCCTCAAGGATCTGGTGCGCGAACTGCTCGGCCAGGAAATCTCGAAGCAGCAGCAGAGCTCGGATTGGGGCGGACCGGTGCTGAGCGAGCCGCAGCGCGATTATGCCGCATCGGACGTGCGCCACCTCCATGCGCTCAAGGAAGAACTGGACCGGCGCCTGGCGCGCGAGGGGCGGGTGGCGCTGGCGCAGGCCTGTTTCGACTTTCTTCCCCACCGCGCGGCGCTGGACCTCGCCGGCTGGTCCGAGACCGACATCTTCGCGCATGTCTGAAGCGGCCCTTGCGGCGCGCCGGGAACGGCATCGCTGGGCGCTTCCGGAAAGCCGGCACGACCGGCTGATTCGCGTCCTGCGGGTGGTGCTGCCGATGGGGATCGGCGCCCTCGTTGCCGTGCTGTCGATCGCACCGCTGACCTTGGCCGGCGACATGAGCTTCGTGCTCGACAAGAACTCGGTCGAAGTGGCCCGCGAACGGATGCGGGCGACCGCGGCGCTGTATCGCGGCGAGGACAGCCGGGGCCGGCCCTTCTCTCTCAGCGCCGGATCGGCCGTGCAGCTGTCGTCGCGCGATCCGGTGGTGCGGCTCAGCGAGCTGTCCGCGCGGCTCGTGATGGCGGAGGGGCCGGCGGTGCTGCGCGCGAACCAGGCCCGCTACGACATGGACGCCGAACAGGTGACGGTCGACGGTCCCGTCAGCTTCGAATCGGCGGATGGCTATCGGCTGGTCACTCGCGACGTCGATGTCGATCTGCGCAGCCGCCAGGTGGCGAGTCGCGGTGCCGTCGAGGGCCGCATGCCGCTCGGCACGTTCAGCGGCGGGCGGCTGGCAGCCGATCTCGATGCACGGATCGTGCGGCTCGAGGATCGCGCCCGCTTGCGCATCGTCCAGCGCGCGGGCACAGCGGCGCCATGATCAAGCCGCTTGCAGCCGGGCTGGTGCTGGGCACCGCAATCGCGGTCGCCGTGCCGCTCGCGGCGCAGTCGCTTGCCGGCCACAACACCGATGCGCCGGTGGACGTCGAGGCCGACCGCATCGAGGTGCAGGACCGCGCCGATCGCGCAATCTTCGCCGGCGACGTGCGCGTGCGGCAGGGCGATCTCAACATGACGGCGGAGCGGCTGACGGTCGCCTACAGCCGCGCCGGCGGCAATGGTCTCCAGATCCAGCGCCTCGACGCGACCGGGGGCGTGGTGGTGCGCAGCCCGAGCGAGACCGCGCGCGGCCGCCATGGAATCTACGATCTCAATCGGCGCCAGATCACGCTGATCGGCGGGGTCGTGCTCGATCAGGGCGCAAACTCCGTGCGGGGCGGCCGGCTGGTGATCGATCTGGACAGCGGCCGCGCGGTGGTCGACGGCGCCGCCGCGACCGGCAACGGCCCGGCGACGCCCGGCACGGGCGGACGCGTCACGGGCCGCTTCACCGTGCCGCAGCGCAAGGGCTCCTGATCCCCGGCCGGGCCCAGTCCGTCGTTTTTCCATGCACGAAGCTTGCCAAGACGCATCTCTTTACCGATCATCAACCCCGTTCTGCGACCTGCAGGAGCCGGAATGACCGACAGCATCACTCTCGACGCCCCCATCGCGGCCGCAGACACCGGCCAGACCGGCGGGCTGGCAGTGGTGTCGATCGCCAAGGCCTATGACCGCCGGACGGTGCTGTCGGACGTGTCGCTGTCGGTCGCGCGCGGCGAGGTGGTCGGGCTGCTCGGGCCGAACGGCGCCGGCAAGACCACTTGCTTCTATTCGATCATGGGGCTGGTGAAGCCCGATTCGGGCCGGATCATGCTCGACGGGCAGGACATTACCGGCCTGCCCATGTACCGGCGGGCGATCCTCGGCCTCGGCTATCTGCCGCAGGAAACCTCGATCTTTCGCGGGCTGACCGTTGAAAGGAACATCGCCGCCGTGCTCGAGCTGGCAGAGCCGGACAAGGCGGCGCGCGCCGCGCGGCTCGAGCAGTTGCTGGAGGAATTCGGCCTCACCCGGCTGCGGACATCGCCGGCCATGGCGCTGTCCGGCGGCGAGCGGCGGCGCTGCGAGATCGCCCGGGCGCTTGCCGCCAACCCGTCGATCATTCTGCTCGACGAGCCCTTCGCCGGCATCGACCCGATTTCGATCGCCGACATCCGCGATCTCGTCTGCCAGCTGAAGAAGCGCGGCATCGGCGTGCTCATCACCGACCATAATGTCCGCGAGACGCTCGACATCGTCGATCGGGCCTGCATCATCTACGATGGCCGCGTGCTCTTCGCCGGCAGCCCCGAAGCGCTGGTCGCGGATGCGAACGTCCGCCGCCTCTATCTCGGCGAGAGCTTCGAGCTCTAGGGCCGCCATGGCGCTCGCTCCTCGCCTCGATCTGCGCCAGAGCCAATCGCTGGTGATGACGCCGCAGCTCCAGCAGGCGATCAAGCTGCTGGCGCTGTCCAATCTCGAGATCGAAGGCTTCATCGCCGCGGAGCTGGAAAAGAACCCGCTGCTCGAGGCCGGCGGAGACGAGCCGCCGGGCGATCACGGCGACGAGACCGGCGAGGACGGTCCCGAGGAATGGGAATTGCTCGAAGCCGCGGAGCCGATCACCGCGGACCGGCTCGTCGCCCATGGCGACGGCGTCGCGGATGCGCCGCTTGACGTCGATCTGGTCGCCGAGACCTTTCACCATGACGGCCCGGCCGACAGCACGCCGGACGGCAATGTCGCCGTGGCCGGCAGCGGCGGCGAGGACGCGCTCGATTTCGACGGCTTCGCGGCCGCCGCGCCGACGCTGGCGGAGCATCTCCTCGCTCAGGCCGGGGCGTGTCTGTCGGGCACCGAGCTGGCGATCGCCGGCCATCTGATCGATCTGATCGATCCCGCGGGCTATCTGACCGCCAACCTGCTCGACGTCGCCCAGCGGCTCGGCGTGCCGCTCGCGCGGGTCGAACATGTGCTGGCGCGGATCCAGACCTTCGATCCGACCGGCGTCGGGGCCCGCAGCCTTGCCGAATGCCTGGCGCTCCAGGCGCGGGAGGCGGATCGCTACGATCCGGCCATGGCGCGCCTGCTCGACAATCTCGAGCTGCTCGCGGCCGGCAAGCTGGCCAACCTGAAGCGCATCTGCGGCGTGGACGACGAGGATCTGGCCGACATGATCCGGGAGCTGCGCGGCTATGATCCGAAGCCGGGGCTTCGCTTCGACAGCACCCGGATCGAAACCGTCGTCCCCGATCTTTTCGTCACGCGGAAACCGGGCGGCTGGGCGATCGAGCTCAACGCGGCGACGCTGCCGCGCGTGCTGGTGAACCGCCGCTATTACACCGAGCTGGTGTCCGGCCCCCAGGATCGCACGTCCCGCGCCTGGCTGACCGAATGCCTGGCGAGCGCCAATTGGCTGGTCAAGGCACTCGATCAGCGCCAGCGGACGATCATCAAGGTCGCCGGCGCGATCGTCGCTCAGCAGGAAGGCTTTTTCCTGAAGGGCGTCGAACATCTTCGCCCGCTCACCCTCCGGCAAGTGGCGGACGCGATCGGCATGCACGAATCGACGGTCAGCCGCGTCACCTCCAACAAATATCTGAGCTGCGCCCGTGGCGTGTTTGAGCTCAAATATTTCTTCACGAGCGCGATCCAGGCAGCCGACGGAGGCGAGGCCGTCTCCGCAGAGGCCGTCAAGAGCGCAATCCGCAGTCTGATTCTCGCGGAGGATCCGCGCGCGATCCTGTCCGACGATACCCTTGTCGACTTGCTCCGCAGCCGCGGCTTCGACATCGCACGGCGCACCGTTGCCAAATATCGCGAGGCGATGGGGATCGGTTCGTCGGTGCAGCGGCGGCGCCAGAAGGCGATCGACATGCGCGCCGCCTGACCGGCGTTTACCATCTTGAAGGATTAGAGCGCCATAGCTGTCCCCGCCTCCAGCAGAAGAGCGGGACAGCCTGTCATGTCGATCAACCGCAATGCGTGTATCCTGAGCCTGAGCATCGCCCTTGCCGCCTGCGGTGGCGGCGGCGGCGGTGGCGGCGTCGGGTCCGCCGGTTCCAATCCGCCCGCTCCCGCCCCGGCACCCGCGCCGAGCCCGACGCCGGCACCTGCACCGACGCCGGCGCCGACGCCGACGCCAACCCCGGCCCCGACGCCCGCGCCGACGCCCGCGCCGACGCCGGCTCCGACGCCCGCGCCAACCCCGGCTCCGACACCTGCGCCGACGCCGGCTCCGACGCCCGCGCCCAGCCCGACCAACACCACGCTCACCAACCTGCAAGTCAGCCAGACCTTTGCCGCCACCGGTGCGCGCAGCCAGGCGACGCTGGCAATCGGCAGCGGCGCCGGCAGCGGGATCAGCAGCAGCGCGACGAACTTCGATGGCGGCGTGTCGCTCAGCTACGACGCGGCGACCGGCGGCTACACCATCCGCGACGCGAGCGGCACCAGCGCGAGCTTCCTTCCGGCCGACCGGCTGCCGGTCGGCCCCGCCGGCAGCAACAATGTGATCACCATCTATGAGCGCGATGCCGGCAACCGCAACGACACGCTCGCGCTGTTCAACCCGGGCACCGGGAACACCCAGCTTGCGCTCACCTATGTGAGCTACGGCGCGTGGCAGACCATCGTCGACAACGGCACCTCGATCGACACCGCCCAGCAATTCTTCGTCTACGGCATCCGCCAGCCGGCGACGCAGCCGAGCGTCGGCAGCGGCAGCTACACCACGCGGCCGGACGGCGTGTGGACGACCGCAAGCGGCCTCTACACTCTGTCGGGAACCAGCAGCTTCACCGCGGATTTTTCGGCAATGACCGTCGCCACCCAGCTGAACCTGACCGGCACTCCCGTCGTCTCCGGCGCCACCAAGACGCTCGGAACGTTCAACGGAACGGGCAGCATCGCGGCGCTCGGCGGCGGCTTTTCCGGCAACTTCCTGCAACAGGGCACCGACAGCGACGGCAATATCTATTCGGGCAGCTTCGCCGGCGCCTTTTTCGGCCCGCAGGGACAGGAAGTGGGCTACAGCTTCCGCCTGAGCGGTTCCGCCGGGACCGCGGTCGGCGCCGTGGTCGGCCGGGCGGGCAACTGATCCCGCCGGCGGCAGCGGCGCCACGCCGATGCTGCGCCTGATCCTGGCGGCTGCGGCGCTGCTGCTCGCGGCCCCGCCGGCGCCCGCCCAGTCGCCCGACTGCGCTGCCGCCCAGGGCTGCGTGACCGGCCTGTCCGCTGCCGACGTGTTCGCGGTCGCCGAACGCTTCGCCGCCGCGCGGGAGTTCGAGCAGGCCGCGACGCTGCTGACCGGGCTCACGCGCGACCCCAACCCTGAGTATCGCGCCGAAGCGCGGTTCCGCCTCGCCATCATCCGCGAGGCACAGGGCGATCGCGGCGCCGCGATCGAGCTGCTCAAGGCTTTGCTCGACGAGAAACCCAATGCTCCGCGGCCGCGGCTGGAGCTCGCCCGGCTGCTCGCACTGGAGGGGGACGAAAGCGCCGCGCGGCGGGAGCTGCGCCGTGCCGGCGCAACCGGGCTGCCCGAGGACGTCGCGCGGATCGTGGACCGCTTCGCCCTTGCGCTGCGCTCGCGCCGGCCGATCGGCGGGGCCGTCGAAATCGCGCTTGCGCCGGACAGCAACATCAACCGGGCGACGTCGCTCCAGACCGTCGACACAGTGGTCGCGCCGCTGCTGCTGAGCCCCGATGCCCGTGCCCAGTCCGGCCTCGGCATCTCGCTGTCCGGCCAGGCCTTTGCCCGCGTCGAGCTGAGCCCGAAGACCCTGTTCCTCGCCCGGCTTTCCTCCCGCGCCGACCTCTACGGAAAGAGCCGGTTCAACGACGTGATCGTGACGGCGGCGGCCGGCCCGGAATTCCAGCTGGGCGGCGCGCGGCTCCGGCCGGCCGCGGTGGCGAGCCGGCGTTGGTTCGGCGGTGCCCGCTTCGCCGACAGCTATGGCGGCTCGCTGAACGTGCTGAAGCCGCTCGACCGGACCAGCCAGATCGAGGGCGAACTCACGATCCTCGACAGCCGCTTTCCCGGCATCCCGATTCAAAACGGCCTGCTCACCGATCTCAACCTGCTCGTCGACAAGGCCTTCTCGCCTCGCTTCAGCGGCCGGCTGGGGATCCGCGGCACGCGCCAGAATGCGCGCGAAGCGTTCCTCGCCAATCGCAGCCTGGCGCTTGATCTGCTCGCGTCGCGCGCGTTCGGGAAACAGCTGGTCTTCCTGCAAGCGACGGCAACGCGGCTGTGGGGCGATGGGCGCGACCCGCTGTTCGGCGTCACGCGCGAGGACCGGCGGCTCGATCTGACCGCCGGGGTAATCCTCCGCCGCTTCACGCTGCGGGGGCTCGCGCCGCTCGTCCGTGTCACCCGATCGGAGAGCGACTCGACCGTGCCGATCTTCGACTTCCGGCGAACGCGCGTCGAGTTCGCGCTGTCCCGCGAATTCTAGCGCGTCACGGCCCGGCGGCCGCCGCGTCGGCGACGACGTCCGGCTCAGCCGGGCGCGCTTCCCCGGCCGCGGCGATCGCCGCCCGCACCATCCGCTCCCAGATGGCGGGATCGCCGACATCGGCCATTGCCCGGTCCGGCTCCCGCAAGGTCCGCAGCACCGCCGCCGCATCATCGAGATGCTCGGGCCAAGCCCGGTCCACCGCCTCGGCGGCGGACGGATTGCTGCCCTCGGCATTGGCGCTCAGCCGCTGGCCCGCGAGCACGCGCGCGATCCGCTCCGCCAGCGGGGTGTTCGAAACGTCCATTGGCTCACCCTCCCAGATAACGGTCCGGAAGGTAAAGCGCCCAGCGCCGGCAAGGGTTGCGGGATCAGCCGATTCCGAACGCCAGGCCGGCGGCATCCAGATCGGCGCGGCGGCCGAGAATCGGGTCGCCGCCGCCGTCCTCCGTCGCGAGCAGGCTCAGGAAGGAACACATGCGCTCCTCCGCGTCGGGGGTGAGCTCGAGAAAGCAGCGGCGGCCGTCATGCTCGTCGGGAATCCGGCGCAGCATCCCGCGCGCGACCAGATGGTCGACCAGCCGGATTGCGGTCGTCTGCGGGATGCAGGCAACCAGCGCCGCACTGCTGATGCTGGTGCGCCGCCCTTCCAGCCGCGCCGCGAACAGATCGAGCATCAGATCCCAGGCCGGGTCCCGGAACACCTCCGCCGTGCCGCCGAAGACCTGATCGCGCAGGCGGCGGATCCCGTAGAGCCGCTTGACGAGCTGAAGGGCCGCCAGCGCATCGCTTCCGGGCGGCAGCGGGACCACCTCGCCGGCAGCGGACGGCGGATCGAGCCGGATCATGCTGTTCATTGCGTCAGCTCCCACCGCCGGGGCGCAGCGCCGCGATGCCCTGCGTGGCCGTGCCCTGGCGCAATCGTCGCTGGTGGCGGACACAGCCGACGACGATGCAAGCGAAGATCGGATAGGCCCAGACGCCCTGGACGAGCGCATAAGCCTGCAGCACCCGCGCCGGAGAGAAAGTCAGCACCAAATGGGTGGTGACGCCGATCAGATGAAATGCCGTTGCCCATAATGGCCAGAACCTGTCGCTGCGCGCCGAAAGCGCGAAAAAGGAGAACAGGACGCCGAGATCGACGGCGATCAGCCCGCCACGGGCCGAAGCCCAGTCGAACAACGCCGTTTCCTGCAGCGCCCAGGTCAGCATCGATCCGGTGAAGACGATGCCGATCCCGAGCCGCTCGGCCCGGCCGCCGGTGCGCGAGACCGCGACCGTGACAGCGACGAGCGTCGCATTGTAGAGGAGCTGCAGACCCAGATACACCGACACCCCCGGACCGGATCACCGATGGGGCCCTCCGGTCAAGCGGGCCCGTCAGGCGGCGCGCGCCTCGACCATCCGGAGCGCCGCGCTCGGCACCTTCTTGTTTCCGGACCCGCCGATCGCAACCGCGCCCAGGCCGATGTCCGTCTTGACGTCATTCAGCGCCTGATGCGCCTCTACCAGCCGCCGGCGGCCATCGGCCTGTGACGCGAAGGTGGCGGCGACGGCGGCGAAGGCCTCATGCCCCACTTCCGCCGCCAGGTTGATCCGCAGCCGCGCCTCGAGCAGCGTCGCGGCCAGGCGCGCGGTCGAGATCAAGGCGAGGTCGTTGGTGCGTTCGGCATCCGCGAGCGAGGCGACGACATCGTGCGCGACCGTGACACGTTCTTTGAGCATTGCCCTTCCCCATGCGCCTCGGCGGCGCTCTTCTGGTTGTTCGGACCGGCCGGGGCGCGGAGTCAGACCCGCCGCGCCAGACCGTCGAGCTGGGCGATGATGCCGCTGACCAGGCCTCCCGCCGCCAGCGCGATCACCGCGGCGAGCGCAATGATCCACAGCAGCCTTTGCCAGATCGTCAGATCGTTCAGCGGTCGCCCGGCCGTCGGGACCGGGAGGGGCAGGCCACGGCTTTCCGCCGCCACCGGCCCCTCGCCGCCAACTGTGTCCGGTCCGGACGGGTCAGCAATGGCCGGCGGCTCGTACGAAGGTTCGTACGAACCGTTCGCTTCGGCCCGCATCAGCATCGCCGCGGCCTCGCCGCGGGACGCCGCGCCCAGCACGCGCATGGCGACGCCGATCTGCGCGTTCACCGTGTGATGGCTGGCATGCAGGCGCTGCGCGATCTCCTTGGAGGTCAAGCCATCATGGACCAGCCGGAGATAAGCACGCTGCGCATCGGTCAGCAGCGCCTCGCGAGAGTCTGCCATGGCTCGTTTCTAGCGGCTCGACCGGCCGACAGGAACGCGAAACTGGCCGCGTCCCCGCCGGGATTGCCGCGCCTCACACGTCAAGGTTGGCGACGTTCAGCGCATTTTCCTGGATGAAGTCGCGGCGCGGTTCGACGACATCGCCCATCAGGCGCGTGAAGATTTCGTCCGCCACATCGGCCTGGGCGATCTCGACCTTCAGCAGCGAGCGATTGTCCGGATCGAGCGTCGTCTCCCAGAGCTGCTCCGCGTTCATCTCGCCCAGCCCCTTGTAACGCTGGATCGCCAGGCCCTTGCGGCCGGCCGCGAGGATTCCCTCCAGCAGCTCGGACGGCCGGGTGACCGGAACGCCGCGCCCGTCACCGGCGGCCGGCGCCTCGTCGCCCGCATCCGCGCCGGGCGCCTTGACCGACACCAGCCGCCCGGGCTGCCGATAAGTGTCCGCTTGCTCTCCGGCGAGGCTGTGCAGCTTGCGGGCCTCGGCCGATCCGAGGAAGCTTGCCTCGATGATGTGGTGATCGGTGACGCCGCGCCAGACGCGCTCCAGATGATAGCCGCCCTCTGCCGCAAGCCGGCCGCTCCAGCGCGCTTCCAGGTCGCCGCGGTCGAGCCAGGCGGCGACGCGCGCCACCGCGTCCGTGCGGGCGCCGGCATCGAGCTCCGGCGCCAGCGCCCCGCCGAGCGCGAGCGCCTCGACGATGCCCGGATCGTAGCGACGCGGCACATAGGCCATCAGGCTCCGCATCCGGCGCGCATGGGCGATCAGCGCACGCAGGTCATTGCCGCCGCGGGCGCCCTCCACCGTCTCCAGCCGCATCGCCTCGACGCCGTTGTCGACCAGATAGTCGTCGAGCGCCGCATTGTCCTTCAGATAGGTCTCGGAGCGGCCGCGGCTGACCTTGTAGAGCGGCGGTTGGGCGATGAAGAGATGCCCCCCGGAGATGATCTCCGGCATCTGGCGATAGAAGAAGGTCAGCAGCAGCGTGCGGATATGGGCGCCGTCGACATCGGCGTCCGTCATGATGACGATCTTGTGGTAGCGCAGCTTCTCCAGGTTGAAATCGTCGCGGCCGATGCCGGTGCCGAGCGCCTGGATCAGCGTCCCGATTTCCTTGGAGGACAGCATCCGGTCGAAGCGGGCACGCTCGACGTTCAGGATCTTGCCCTTGAGCGGCAGGATCGCCTGATAATGGCGGTCGCGGCCCTGCTTGGCCGATCCGCCGGCGCTGTCGCCCTCGACCAGGAACAGCTCGGACTTGGCCGGATCGCGCTCCTGGCAGTCGGCGAGCTTGCCCGGCAGCGAGGCGATGTCCATCACGCCCTTGCGACGGGTCAGCTCGCGCGCCTTGCGGGCGGCCTCGCGAGCGGCGGCAGCGTCGATCACCTTCTGCACGATCGCGCGAGCGTGCTGCGGATTTTCCTCCAGCCATTCGGCCAGCTTGTCCGCCATCAGCTGCTCCATCGGCTGACGCACTTCGGAACTGACCAGCTTGTCCTTCGTCTGCGAGCCGAATTTGGGATCGGGCAGCTTCACCGACACGATCGCCGTCAGCCCCTCGCGCATGTCGTCGCCCGTCAGCGAGACTTTTTCCTTCTTCAGCAGGCCGGAGCGTTCCGCATAGTTGTTCAGCGTCCGCGTGAGCGCGGCGCGAAACGCCGCCATATGGGTGCCGCCGTCGCGCTGCGGGATGTTGTTCGTGAAGGCGAGGACGTTCTCGTAATAGCTGTCGTTCCACTCGAGCGCGATGTCGATCCCGATCGCATCGCGCTGGCCATGGATCGCGATCGGATCGGGAAAGAGCGGCGTCTTCGCCCGGTCCAGCCATTTGACGAACGCGGCGATGCCGCCTTCGTAATAGAGCTCGTGCTCCACTTTCTCGTCGTGCCGCGCATCGACGAGGCGGAGGCGCACTCCGGAGTTCAGGAATGCGAGCTCGCGATAGCGGTGCTCGAGCTTGTCGAAGTCGAATTCGGTGATCTTGAAGGTCGCCGGGCTCGGCAGGAATGTGACGCGGGTGCCCCGCTTGCCCTCGGGCGCCGCGCCGACCACCTTCAGGGGCGCTTCCGCGTCGCCATGGCGGAACCGCATGAAATGTTCCTGGCCGTCCCGCCAGACGGTCAGCTCCAGCCATTCGCTGAGCGCATTCACGACCGAAACGCCGACCCCGTGCAGGCCGCCCGAGACCTTGTAGGCATTGTCGTCGGACGTGTTCTCGAACTTCCCGCCGGCATGCAGCTGGGTCATGATGACTTCGGCCGCCGACACGCCTTCTTCCTTGTGGATGTCGGTCGGAATGCCGCGGCCATTGTCCTCGACGGAGACCGAGCCGTCCGCGTTCAGCTGGATCAGGATCAGGTCGCAATGGCCCGCGAGCGCCTCGTCGATCGCATTGTCGGAGACTTCAAAGACCATGTGATGCAGGCCGGAGCCGTCATCGGTGTCGCCGATGTACATGCCCGGCCGCTTGCGGACCGCGTCCAGGCCCTTCAGCACCTTGATCGACTCGGCGCCGTAACTGTTCTCGTTGGGGGAAGTTGCCATAGCGAGGATATAAGGACTCGCCGCCTCGAACGGAAGCGAAATGCCCGGCCGACGCCGGCCGGCGGCCTGCGGCTCAGGCGGGGCGGACGGCCAGGATCGCGTCGATCTCGACCGCGGCGCCGAGCGGCAGGGCGGGCACGCCCACCGCGCTGCGGGCATGCTTGCCGGCCTCCCCGAACACCTCGGCCATCAGTGTCGAGGCGCCGTCGGCGACCTTCGGCTGGTCGGTGAACTGCGGGTCGGAGCTGACGAAGACCCCCAGCTTCACGATTCGCTCGACCCGGTCGAGCGAGCCGAGCGCCGCCTTCATCTGGGCAAGCAGCATCACGCCGCACAGCCGCGCCGCCTCGCGTCCGGCGTCGATGCCCAGATCGGCACCCAGCCGGCCGGTCACCACTTCGCCCTGGCGGAACGGCAGCTGGCCGGACACATAGAGGAAGCCATGCGCTTCGACCGCCGGCACATAGGCGGCGACCGGGGCGGCGGGGGTCGGCAGCTTCAGGCCGAGTTCCTTCAGGCGGGCGTCGATGCTCATGCGCCCGGCTCAACCACCGCGGCGGCCCCGAGGTCAACCCCCAGCCGCTCGGCAATCCACGGCGCCGCCGTGCGCCAGCAGTCGATCCGCGCATCGGCATGCGGCGCCGGCGGCACGCGCGCGGCCAGGCGCGGCTCCGCAATCATGTGCAGCCGCGCCACCTGCGGCGCGCGCCTGGCGACCGATTCATGGTGAACGGCGAGATCGTCGACAAAGACGGCGCGGCTCGGCCCATATTCGTCGAGCAGCCGGGCGACCGGATCACCCTTGCCGCCCTGATTGCACACCACGCGGTGGCGGATCCCGATCGCCTCCAGCTGGCGCGCGCGGCCCGGTTGATGATGGTCGGCCAAGTTCGTCAGCACGACGATGTCCGCATGATCGGCAAAAGCGGCCAGCGTTTCGCGGGCGTGGGGCACCGGCGTCTGGCGGTGCATCTCGGTGTGGAAGAAGCCGTCGAGCAGCGGCCACATTTCGTCGCGGGTGACTGCGCTGCCGCACGCCCGGCGCCGCATCGCTGTCGAGAATTCGCCGTTGGTCAGATCGAAGTCGATGGCATGGGCTTCGCCCAGCCATGCGCCGAAATGGCTGACCATGTGCAACAGCACTTCGTCGCAGTCGGTGATCAGCAGCGGCCGGCTCATCGCTCCAACTCCCTTCGCGCGGCGACCAGCCGCTCCGGGCCTGTGCCGAGCGCCGCCGCGCAAGCGAGGAGATCGGGCTCGTGGTTCTCGAGGAAGCCGAGCACGGCCGCCTGGCACGCCGGATCGCCGGCCTGCGCGCGGAGCGCGTGCGCGTCGAGCCCGGTCAGGGCGAGCAGCCGGGCGGCGCGATCCGGCGCGCCGAGCGCCCAGGCCAGGGCCAGCAAAGCAAGCGTTTGCGCATCATGATTTGTTTCAACGGCTTGCATCGTTTATGTGTCGCTAACGGGGGCAACGAGAAGAGGGGCTCTGGTGGCGAAGAAAGTCCTTGTTGTCGAGGACAACGAGCTCAATCTCAAGCTGTTCTGCGATTTGTTGCGCGCGCATGACTATATCGCCGAGCCGGTCCGCGACGGACGCGAAGCGGTCGAGCGGGCACGCGAATTCGCGCCTGATCTGGTGATCATGGACATTCAGCTGCCGCACGTCAGCGGCCTCGAGCTGATCGAGACGCTCAAGCGGGACGAACAGCTGCGGCCGATCCCGATCATGGCGGTCACCGCCTACGCGGCAAAGGGCGACGAGGAACGGATCCGCGCCGCGGGGGCAGAAGCCTATGTCTCGAAACCGATCTCGGTGATCCGCTTCGTCGAAAGCGTGGGCGCGCTGATCTAGTCGCGCGCGGGCCGCCCGGCCCCTTACTTGATCTTCGCTTCCTTGAACTCGACATGCTTGCGCACGACGGGATCATATTTGCGGAAGCTCAGCTTTTCCGTCTGGGTGCGCGGATTCTTCTTCGTGACATAGAAGAAGCCCGTATCGGCGGTGCTGACGAGCTTGATCTTGACGGTGGTCGGCTTGGCCATGACCGGTAACCTTCATGAGCTGAAAACAAGAAGAGCGGCGTCGACGCCGCTCGCTTCGGCGGCGGCACATGCGCGAGGAGGTCGCCAAAGTCAAGCACCACGCACGTGCGCCAGGCCGGTTCGCCCGTCCTTAACCCGTGCTTCACCGGGGCGTGCGAGGCTTTGCGCCACCTCGAGCGGGAGCGCGCCATGGATGCGGCGATACATTTGGTGCAAGCGGAACTGCGCAGCCGGATCGACGCGCTGCTGGCCCCCGGTCGTGCGCCTTCCGTCGCCGGCCTGTGCGGCGAGATCGACCAGGTGCGCCGGCTGGCGCGCCGCCACGGCGTCGCCACGGTCGCCGATCTCGCCTCGGCACTCGAGACCGCAATGGCCCGGGGCGGCCGCGGCCCGATCGTCGAGAGCTATCTGGCGCTGATGCGGGAAGCAGCGGGCTGCGAGCGGATCGATGCCGGCGCGAGCGCTGCCTGGCTCGCGGCGGCGTCGGTGCGGCTGATCTAACCGGCCGATCACGGTCATCGACGAAAAAAGGCGGCAAGATCGGCCACCTTTTGCCTTGCCCGGGCGTTCGGCAGGCATCATTTCCCAACCGCAACGAGGAGGCAGAGACTCATGGCCAAGACCGCCAGCGATCTGAAAACCCCGACCGATCTCGGCAACACCCGCGGCGTCGCCGATGCACTGAACGCCGTGCTCGCCGACGCATTCGCGCTCTACCTCAAGACCAAGAACTTCCACTGGCACGTCTCCGGGCCGCATTTCCGCGACTATCACGAGCTGCTGGACGAACAGGCGACCGAGATCATCGGCGTGACCGACGACATTGCCGAACGCGTGCGCAAGATCGGCAACACCACCCTGCGGTCGATCGGCGACATCCAGCGGCGTCAGAGCATCGCCGACAATGATGCGGACTTCGTGCCCGCGGCCGACATGCTGGCCGAGCTGCGCGAGGACAATCTGAAGCTGGTGCAGGCGATTCGCGCCGCCCGCGAGGCCGCCGAGGAAGCGGGCGACACCGCGACCAGCTCGATGGCCGACGACTGGATCGACCAGGCCGAGCGGCGCGCCTGGTTCCTGTTCGAGGCCTCGCGCGGCGGCTGAGGCCCGCGTCGCGGGCGGCGCATCGGCGGACCAGGCACGGCGGCAGTTGCATTTCCGCCGGCGCTCCGCTATCCGCCCGCGCTTCGCGACAAGAGGGACTGCCCGGCTGGAATGGGCTGCCGTGGCCGTCCACCATCGTCGAACCGTGAAAGGACGAAAATGCCCAAGCTCAAGACCAAGAGCGGCGTGAAGAAGCGCTTCAAGCTCACCGCGACCGGCCTGATCAAGCATGGCGTGGCCGGCAAGCGCCACCGGCTGATCAGCCACAACGGCAAGTATATCCGCCAGAACCGCGGCACATCCGTGCTGTCCGATGCCGACACCAAGACCGTGAAGGGCTGGGCGCCCTATGGTCTCAAGTAAGGAGCACGGCACATGGCACGAGTGAAGCGTGGCACCACCACAAGGGCGAAGCACAAGCGCATTCTGGATCAGGCGAAGGGCTATTACGGCCGCCGCAAGAACACGATCCGCATCGCGCGCCAGGCGGTCGAAAAGGCGGGCCAGTACGCCTATCGCGACCGCAAGGTCAAAAAGCGGAGCTTCCGCGCCCTCTGGATCCAGCGCATCAATGCCGCGGCCCGCGCCGAGGGCCTGACCTATGGCGTCTTCATGCACGGCCTGAAGCTCGCCAATATCGAGCTGGACCGGAAGGTGCTGGCCGATATCGCGATGCACGAAGGCGACGCCTTCCGCGCGATCGTGGCGCAGGTGAAGGCGGCGCTGCCGGAAGGCGCGCGCGTCGCCGCCTGAGGCGTCGGCCCTTGACGAGATGAGAGAGGCCGGGGCCCCCAAAGGGCTCCGGCCTTTTTCGTTGCCTACCAGAAGAAGCCGGGCACCACGTCGAGCACGCGGCCACTGCGCAGATCGACCAGCACGACATCGTCCCAGTAGCGGATCCAGCGCATGCCGGGCCCGACCGGCGGTAGATGGAAATCCCAGGGATTGTTCAGCCAGTAAGACCGGCCAAACACCGGCGGAGCGAGCACCCGGCCCGGCGCGAGCCGCCGATAGCCGAGGCCCCAGCCCGGCGGCGGGCGGTAGCGGCCGAGCCGATAGCGGTCGCCGTGGCGGAACCGCCAGTCCTGCCAGTCATAGCGCCGGTCCCGCCGCCAGTTCGGCGACCAGCCCAAATCGCGGCCATCACGCCAGCGCGCCCCGTCATTCCAGTCGCGACGATCCCAGCGGTCGTCGCGCCGACCGTCCCCGCGATCGCGGCGCCAATCCCGTCTGTCGTCGCGCCACTCGCGCCGATCCTCGCGCCACTCCGCACGGTCCTCGGCGCGGTCGCGCTGCCGCTCGGCCCGATCGCGCCAGCGGTCAATCCGATCCTCGCGCCGATCCTGCTGCCAGTCCCGCCCGTCGTCGCGGCGATCCTGACGCCACTCTCGCCGCGCCTCGCGCCTTGCCTCACCGACCCGCATCTCGGCCGGGACTTCGGCCGCTTCTCGCGCGGCGCCGAATTCGCCGCCGGACCGCTCGACCTGCGCTCCGACCGGGGCGGCCATTGCCACCGCCGCCAGAAGGCCCAGAGTCACCGGGCGCATCGCCTTGCGCATTCCATCCTCTCCTCCGCCGCCCGCACACCGCCGCCGGCCCTTGCACGGCTGTTCTGCGCGTCCGCCGCTGAGTCGTTGCTGAACCGCGATGAAAGCCGCCGGAAAGCTGACCCCGCTCAGCCCGGCGGCCGCAGCGCCGGCACGGCCTGCGCCGCATCCGCCGGGGCGATGCCGGGGGGCGGCGCCCCGGCCAAGGTCTCCCCGCCGGCGGCCGCACGCGCCGCTCGCCGGACCGCGTCCCGCAATCGCGGATAAATGCCGCAGCGGCAGAGATTCGGCAGGCCGGCATCGATCTCCGCGTCGGTGGGAGAGGGCGTGCGGCGCAGCAGCACCGACGCCGCCATCACCATGCCGGGAATGCAATAGCCGCACTGGCTGACATTCTCCGCCGCGAACGCCTGCTGGACAGGATGGCTGCGGTCCCGCGACAGGCCTTCGATGGTCGTGACGAACCGGCCCTCGCATTCGGCAATGCTGATCCGGCAGCTCGCCACCGCGGCGCCGTCGATGTCGACCGTGCAGGCGCCGCACTCGCCGGTCCCGCAGCCATATTTCGTCCCGGTGAGGTTGGAGGCATCGCGGAGCGCCCACAGCAAAGGCGTCTCCGGATCCATCAGATACTCGACCGGCTGGTTGTTGACGGTGAAGCGAGTCACTCGCGCCAGCTCGTGTCGATCTTGTCCACCAGCCGCACCATCGCCCGGAAGTCGGCAGCGCCGGGGCCGCCCGGCACCTGCGCCTTGCCGATGTCCCGCTGGTGGACGGCGATCACGTCCTGCGGGATCTCAACCGGCTGGCCCATCGACAACGTGGCAAGCTGGATCTCGCAGGCGCGCTGGAGCGACCAGTGGCGGATAAAGGCTTCCGGCAGCGTCCGCCCCATCACCAATATGCCGTGGTTGCGCAGCAGCATCGCCCGCTTGCCGCCGAGGCTGGCGACCAGCCTTTCGCCTTCTTCCGAGCGGACGGTGACGCCTTCGAAATCGTGATAGGCGAGCTGGCCGGCGAAGTTCGCCGCATAGAAATTGATCGGGCGCAGCCCCCCTTCCAGCGCGCTCACCGCCATGCCGGCGGTGGTGTGGGTGTGCATGATGCAGTGCGCGTCGGGCAGATGGCGGTGGAACACGCTGTGCTGCACGAAGCCGGCGAGATTGACCGGATGCGGGCTGTCGGCAAGCTTGTTGCCGTCTATGTCGATCTTGACGAGATTGGACGCCTTCACTTCGCTGAAATGAAGGCCGAACGGATTGATCAGGAAGGCGCCGTCCTCGTCCGGCACCTTGACCGTGATATGGTTGTAGATCAGCTCGTCCCAGCCGAGCATCGCAAAGACCCGATAACAGGCGGCAAGCTCCTGCCGTGCTTCCCACTCCGCCGGACTCATCTGCGCGCTGCGCTGCACTGCCGTCGCCATGACCTGCCTCTCCTTCGCCAGCCGGCTATCGCATGGATCGCCAAGTCCGTTCAACGCGGCTGTCCAAGGTGATCGCGACAAAGCGTAACGATCGCGGGAACGGCTCTGAATGTCAGGCGTCTTTACCGCATGTCGGGCCGGCCCCCTGTTCCAACCGGCCCCCGAACAGGAGGTGCGGCATGAACTTCATTCTTTGGCTCGTGATTGGCGGCGTGATTGGCTGGCTCGCCAGCATCGTCATGCGGACCGATGCCCAGCAGGGCATTCTGCTCAACATCGTCGTCGGGATCGTCGGCGCCTTCATCGCCGGCCTGGTGCTGTCGGGCGGCACGATCAACAACAGCGATTTCTCGCTCAGCTCCCTGCTCGCCTCGTTCCTCGGTGCGGTGGTGCTGCTGGCGATCGTCAACCTGTTCCGTCGCGGTCGCGTGCGCTGACCCGATCGACGGATCGCGTGTTCCGAAAGGCCGGGCCGGTGCCCGGCCTTTCTTGCGTTCAGCGCAGCTCGAACCGCACCGCCACCTCGACAGCGACGCTTTGTTCGCCCGGCTGGATCCGTGACTCGGCCGGCGGGGCCGCCGCTGCATCCATCCGCATCATTGGCATCGGGATCGGCCGGAAACCGCCCGTCGATTCGCTGATCGAGACGATCCGGGCCACCTTGAGCCCTGCCGCGCGGGCATAAAGCTCGGCCCGGGCACGCGCCTTCGCCATCGCTTCGAGCCGTGCCGCGTCGAGCGCCGCGGCGGGATCGTCGAGCGTCAGTTCCGGCCCGTTGATCTGGTTCACGCCGCTGGCCACCAGCGCGTCCAGGATCGCGCCCGCGCGCGCAATGTCCCGGAACCGGATCGTGAGCGTGTTCATCGCCTGATAGCCGGTGATGACCGGCGGCTGGTTCTCCGCATAGCGATATTGCGGGCTGAGATTGAGCGTCGCCGTCTGGATGTCGCGTTCCGCCACGCCGGCCTTCGTCAAGGCGGCGGCGACTCGCGCCATCCGCGCCGCATTGTCCCGGATCGCCGTCGCCGCGTCGGCCGCCTGCGTGACCACGCCGGCATTGATGATCGCCAGATCGGGAGCCTTTCGCGCTTCGCCGCGGGCGGAGATGTCGAGGAGCGTCGCGTCGCGAAGCATGGCCGGCGCAGCTCCGGGCGGCATCGGCTGGCTCATCGCCGGGGCCGCCAGCAGGATGAGTGCGAGCGGGGAAAGCAGGCGCATCAATCAGGTCTCCATGTTTTGGTCAGCCATGGGCGTCCGCCGCCGAACCGCGGCTGAACGGCGTCAGCGGGTGCGCGCATAGACGACGGCGCGGTAGAGGATCAGAAGCAGCAGCGCGCCGATGCCGGCCCAGCCGAGCCCTTCGCTGAGGCCGAGCAGGTCGCCGCGCATCGCCCGCGCGAGCATCCCCGCCGCCAGCGCACCCGCGATGCCGAGCAGCAGCGCGACGACGAACCCTCCCGGGTCACGCCCGGGAAGCAGGAGTTTGCCGAGCAGCCCGACAATCAGGCCGACCAGGATCCAGGCGAGAAGGTCTCTTTCCACGCGGCGTCCCGATCCTTACATGCGCGCAGCGAGACTCTGCGCTTGCGGCGCGAAACGCAAGCCCTGGCGGCCATGCGAAACTGCCCTTGAGGCAGGTGACTTATTGATGTAATACAGTCGCCGTTGCAAGTCACCGCCGGGGCGGAAGGTTGTGGAAATGAATTACGAGACGAGCATCCGGGCTGCAGACCTGCCCGGCGATCTGAGCGAATCGCCGTCGCGGCGGCGGCGGGCGATCGTGATCGGCATCGTGCTGCTGGTGGCGGCGGCGGCCATCGCCTTTGCGATGTTCGGTCGCGGCGGCGATCCGGCCGCCACGGCGCCGGGCGCCGGCGGACGCGTCCAGGCGCCTCATGTCACCGTGATCGTGCCGGGCAGCAAGCAGGTTGCGCGGGCGATCTCGGCGACGGGCGTGCTCGCGGCGCGGCGCGAGATGCCGGTCGGCGTGGTCGGCGAAGGGGGCATGGTCACGCGGGTGCTGGTCGAACCGGGCGACTGGGTGCGCGAAGGCGAGCCGCTGGCCGTGATCGAGCGGTCGGTGCAGGCGCAGCAGGTTGCCGCCCTCCAGGCGCAGATCGGCGTCGCCGAGGCCAATGCGCGCCTGGCCGAACAGGAGCTCGAGCGCGCGCGCCAGCTCGTCTCGCGCGGCTTCATTTCCCAGGCCGATGTGGATCGCCGTGTCTCGACCCGCGACCAGGCGCTGGCGCAGGTCAAGGTCGCGCGCGCCCAGTATCAGGAGGCCGTCGCCCGCACCGGCCGGCTCGACATCCGCGCCCCGGCCGCCGGGCTGGTGCTGACCCGCGAAGTGGAGCCGGGCCAGGTGGTCGGTACCGGATCAGGCGTGCTGTTCCGGATCGCCGCCGGCGGCCAGATGGAGCTGCGCGCGCAGCTTGCCGAGGCCGATCTCCAGCTGGTCCGCGAAGGTGTGCCGGCGACGGTGACGCCGGTCGGTTCGGCGCAGCGCTTCGAGGGTCGGGTGTGGCAGGTCTCGCCGGTCATCGATCCGCAGTCGCGCCAGGGCGCGGCGCGGATTGCGCTCGGCTATGATGCCGCGCTCCGCCCGGGCGGGTTCGCCCAGGCCGAGATCATCGCCGGTCAGACCCAGGCGCCGGTGCTGCCCGAATCGGCGGTGCTGAGCAACGACGCCGGCAACTTCGTCTATGTGGTCGACGCGAACAACAAGGTCGTCCGCCAGCCGGTCCGTACCGGCCAGGTGAGCGAGCTGGGGATCGCGATCGTCGAAGGGCTGACGGGTCAGGAGCGTGTGGTGCTCTCCGCCGGTGCCTTCCTGAACCCGGGCGAGACGGTGGTGCCGGAACGCGCCGCCCCGCGGCGCTGAGGACGGAGCCATGAACTTTCGCAACATTTCGGCCTGGTCGATTCGGAACCCGGTTCCGCCGATCGTCCTGTTCGTCGCGCTCACGCTCGCCGGTCTCGTCAGCTTCATGCGAATGGACGTGAACGACAATCCGGACGTCGAATTCCCGGCGGTCCAGGTGATCGTCGCGCAGCCCGGCGCGGCGCCGTCGGAGCTCGAGACCCAGGTCACACAGCGCGTCGAAGCGGCGGTGCGCGGCGTCAGCGGCGTCGACGAAATGTCCTCCTACGTGACCGAGGGGAACAGCCGGACGATGGTGCAGTTCGCGATCGGCACTCCGGTCGACCGCGCGTTCAACGACGTCAACCAGGCGATCTCCAACATCCGCGCCGACCTGCCCGAGGGCATTCTCGAGCCGCAGGTCGTCCGCATCGACATCGCCGGCGGGCCGATCACCTATTATTCGGCCGAAGCCGTCGACATGACGCTCGAAGAGCTGTCCTGGTACATCGACAACACCGTCGCCAAGCAGCTTCTGGGCATTCCCGGCATGGCGCAGGTGCAGCGCTCGGGCGGCGTCACGCGCGAGATCCGCGTGGTCCTCGATCCCGCACGGATGCAGGCGCAGGGCATCACCGCGGCGCAGGTGAACGCGCAGCTCCGCCAGACCAACCTCAACGCCGCCGGCGGGCGCGCGGAGATCGCCGGCTCCGAACAGGCCGTCCGGGTGCTCGGCAACGCGGCATCCGCCTATCAGCTCGGCCAGACCGAGATCTCGGTCGGCGACGGCCGCCGGATCAAGCTGGCCGACATCGCGTCGGTCGAAGACGCCTATGCCGAGCAGCGGTCGCTGGCGAAGATGAACGGCCGCCAGGTGGTCAGCTTCTCGATCTCGAAGGCGAAGGGCGCCTCCGACGTGACCGTGGGCGATGAAGCCGACCGCGTCCTCGAACAGCTCGAAAAGACCAATCCGAAGGTCAAATTCCGGGTGCTCTTCACCCGCACGGAATATGTGAAGGAGCAGTATCACTCGTCGATGACGGCGATGGTCGAAGGGGCGGTCCTGGCCGTCATCATCGTCTTCCTGTTCCTGCGGGACTGGCGCGCGACGATCATCTCCGCGCTTGCCATCCCGCTCTCCGCAATCCCGTCCTTCTGGTTCATGGACATGATGGGCTTCACCCTGAACGGGCTGAGCCTTTTGGCGCTGAGCCTCGTCTCGGGCGTGCTCGTCGACGACGCGATCGTCGAGATCGAGAACATCGTGCGCCACATGCGAATGGGCAAATCGGCCTATCAGGCGGCGATCGACGCCGCCGACGAGATCGGCTTGGCCGTCGTCGCGACGACCATGTCGATCGTCGCGGTGTTCCTGCCGGTGGCGCTGATGCCGGGCATCTCCGGCCAGTTCTTCATCCAGTTCGGCATGACCGTCGTCGTCGCGGTGCTGATGAGCCTGGGCGTCGCCCGGCTGATCACGCCGATGATCGCGGCCTATTTCATGAAGGCAAAGGGTGAGGCGAGCCATGGTGAAGGCTGGCTCATGGACCGCTATCTTGGCGTTCTCGCCTGGTCGCTCGACCGCAGCGGCGCCGCGCGGATGCACGCCGCCGGCCGCCACGCCTTCGCCTGGGTGCGCGACCATCGCGTCTGGACGATGGGCATCGCGGTGATTGCCTTCGTGGCGACCATCGCTGCGTTCGCGACCTTGCCGATGCAGTTCCAGCCGACCACCGACACCGATTTCAGCCAGGTCAAGATCGAGCTGCCGCCAGGCTCCACGCTCGCCCAGACCGAGCGGGTGGCGGACCGCGTGGCAGGGATCCTGAACGAGCAGCAGGAAGTGGAAGCGGCCTTTTCCGACATCAATGTCGGCGAAGCCAATGTCTTCCTGACGCTCGGCGAGGACCGGGTCCGCTCCAGCGTCGAGTTCGAACGCGCGTTGCAGCCCCAGCTGGCCGCCCTCCCCGATGCGCGGGTGTCCTTCCAGTCGCAAAGCGGCGGCTTCTCCGGACGCGACATCACGCTCGTGATAGGCGGCGACGATCCGGAGGCGCTGGAGCAGCAGGCGCTGAAGATCGTCCGCGAAATGGGCGGCCTGAAGGAAATCCGCTCGCCGCGGATCGAAGGCGATATGAGCCGGCCGGAAATCATCGTCGAGCCGCGGCTCGATCTGGCGGCTGATCTGGGCGTCACCACGGCGGCGCTCAGCCAGGCGATCCGCATCGCGACGCTGGGCGATATCGACCAGAATGTCGCGAAATTCTCGCTGTCCGATCGCCAGATCCCGATCCGCGTGGTGCTACCCGAAGAGGCCCGGCGCGACCTGTCGACGATCGAGAATCTGCCGGTCCCCACGGCGCGCGGCGGATCGGTGCCGCTCAAGGCCGTCGCCGATATCCGGTTCGGCGCCGGGCCCACCGAGCTTCGCCGCTACAATCAGGTGCGCCGCGTCGTGATCGGCGCCGATCTGGCGCCGGGCGTGGTGAACAGCCAGGCGATGGAGAAGATCAACGCGCTGCCCAGCTACAAGACGCTGCCGCAGGGCATCCGGCGGATCACCCAGGGTGACGCCAAGTGGCAGGCGGAGCTGATCAGCAACTTCATCACCGCCGTCATTTCCGGCATCCTGATGGTCTTTGCGGTGCTGGTGCTGCTCTACCGCCGGGTGATGCCGCCGTTCGTCAACATGGGCTCGCTGCTGCTCGCGCCGCTCGGCGGAGCGCTCGCGCTCCACCTCGCCGGCCAGCCCATTTCGCTGCCGGTCTTTATCGGGCTGCTGATGCTGCTCGGCATCGTCGCCAAGAACTCGATCCTGCTGATCGACTTCGCGCTGGAGGAAATGACCGCCGGCGTGCCTAAGCACGACGCGATCATCGACGCCGGTCGCAAGCGCGCCCAGCCGATCGTGATGACGACGGTCGCGATGGTCGCCGGCATGGTGCCGACCGCCCTTTCGCTGACCGGCGACGGCGCCTGGCGGCAGCCGATGGGGATCACCGTGATCGGCGGCCTGATCCTCTCGACGCTGCTGACGTTGATCATCGTGCCGGCGGCGTTCAGCCTTGCCGACGATGTCGAACGCGGCATCGGCCGGCGGCTGGCGCGCCTGCTCACCTTCCGTCCGGGCGACGACAAGGCGGCGCCCCAGCCTGCCGAGTGATGCGGACTTGAACCGAAAGGCGGGCGGCGCTTTGACAGGCGCATGAAAGCGGCGCCCGCCCTGACCGCATCGATCGGTGCCCCGCGCGGCGCCCGCCGGATGCGAATCGTCGCCACTGGCCTGCTGGTCCTGATGGCGGCTGTGTTCATGGGGGCGCGGACGCTCGAGCCCGGCCACGCCGGCTGGGGGTTCGTCCGGGCCTTTGCTGAGGCCGCGATGGTGGGCGGGCTGGCCGATTGGTTTGCCGTCACGGCGCTCTTCCGCCGCCCGCTCGGCCTGCCGATTCCGCACACTGCGATCATTCCGCGCAACAAGGACCGGATCGGCGATACGCTGGCCACGTTCCTGAAGGACAATTTCCTCACACCCTCCGTCGTGGCGCGGCGCATGGCGCGGGTGGATCTGGCGAGCGCTGCCGGCCGCTTCCTCGCGGCGCCTCCGGCGGGCGAGGGACGAATCCGGGAGGCCGGCGCACGCCTGGTCGCCGACGTCATGGACGCGCTCGATCCCGAGCGGCTGGGCGGCATGGTCAAGCAGGCGATCGACAGCCGGCTCCGCCGCCTCGATGTCGCGCCGCTCCTCGGCCAGGCGCTCACCGCCGCGATCGCCAGGGATCGTCACCTGCCGCTGCTCGAGGCCGGCATCCGCTGGGCGGGCACGGCCCTAAAAGCGAACGAGCCGATCATCCGGCAAATGGTGCATGATCGCGCCGGCTCGATCCTCCGCTGGACCGGGCTCGACGAGACGCTTGCCGACAAGCTCCTGGACGGGCTGCTGCGTCTGGTCGATGAAATGGCGCTCGACCCCTCCCATCCGATCCGGCTGAAGGCCGAGGAAGGGCTCGCCCGCCTTGCCGACGATCTGCAGTTCGATCCGGCGATGCAGGCGCGCGTGGCGGAGCTTCGCGACGAGCTGCTCGACAATCCGGCGATGCGGCGCTGGATCGACGGTCTCTGGGAACAGGGGCGCGCCGCGCTGCTCCGCGCCGCCCGCGATCCGCGCTCGGCCATGGGTGGCAATCTCGGCGATGCGCTGCGCCAGCTCGGCCTGACGCTCCAGGAAGACAGGCGTCTGCAGCAGATGATCAACCGCTTTGCCCGCCGCGCCGCGGTCGGCACGGCGGCAAGCTATGGGGAAAGCATCGTCCGCCTCGTCAGCGACACCGTCCGCGGCTGGGATTCGCGCACCATCACCCAGCGGCTCGAGGACGCGGTCGGCCGGGACCTGCAATATATCCGCGTGAACGGCACGCTGGTCGGCGGTCTGGTCGGCCTCACCATCCACGCCTTCGAGGTCTGGATCTAACCGTCCGAAGCGCGTTCGATGTCGGCGCCCACGGCGGACAGCTTCTCCTCCAGCCGCTCATAGCCGCGGTCCAGATGATAAACCCGTCGGACCTGCGTTTCCCCGCGCGCCGCCAGCCCCGCGATGACAAGGCTCATCGAAGCGCGCAGGTCCGTTGCCATGACCGGCGCGCCGGTCAGGCTCTGCACGCCGTGGACCACGGCCGACCGGCCACGCACCTGGATGTCGGCCCCCATGCGGGCGAGCTCGGGCACGTGCATGTAGCGATTCTCGAAGATCGTTTCGGTCAGCACGCTCGAGCCCTGGGCCAGCGTCAGCATCGCCATGAACTGGGCCTGCATGTCGGTCGCAAAGCCTGGATAGGGTGCGGTCGAGAGGCTGAGTGCGGTCAGCGGCCGGTCGGCGACGATGCGCAGCCCGCCCGGCTCCTCCTCGACGGTCACTCCGGCTTCGCGCAGTCCTGCGATGGTCGCGCGCATCTCGCTGGCGCGCGCGCCGACCAGCTCCAGGCGGCCGCCGGTGATCGCCGCCGCGCAGGCATAGCTGCCGGCCTCGATCCGGTCCGGCATCACGGCATAGGTGGCGCCGTGCAGTTCCCGCACGCCCTCGATGGTGAGGGTCTCGGTGCCGATGCCCTCGATCTGCGCGCCCATCGCCGAGAGGCAGCGGCACAGATCGATGATCTCCGGCTCGCGTGCGGCGTTGTTGATCGTCGTCCGGCCGGCGGCCGTAACCGCCGCCATCACGGCATTCTCGGTGGCGCCGACCGAGACGATCGGGAAATCGACCGTGCCGCCGGGCAGCCGCCCGCCCGGCGCGACGGCGCGGACATAGCCCGCCGCCAGCTCGATCTCGGCGCCGAGCGCTTCGAGCGCCTTCAGGTGCAGATCGATCGGCCGGTTGCCGATCGCGCAGCCGCCGGGCAGGGAAACGGTCGCTTCGCCGGCGCGCGCGAGAATGGGGCCGAGCACCAGGATCGAGGCGCGCATTTTCCGCACGATGTCGTAGGGCGCCATGGTCGCGGTCAGGTTCGTCGCCCGCATCGTCATGACTCGGCCGAAATCCTCCGGCCGCGCGCCTTCGATGGTGGTCGAGACGCCGAGCTGGTTCAGCAGGTGTCCGAAGCTGTCGACATCGGCGAGGCGCGGCAGGTTGCGCAGCGTGAGCGGCTCGTCCGTCAGCAGCGCGCAAGGCATGAGCGTGAGGGCGGAATTCTTCGCACCGGAGATGGGCAGGCGCCCTTCGAGCGGGCGGCCGCCGCGGATGATGATACGGTCCATCGATCGGTGCTTAACGGATGGACGGCGCGACGCAACAGCCGCCGCCGGCGCCCATCTCAGGCCTTTTCAAGCGTGCACTGGAGCGGATGCTGGTTCTGCCGGGCAAAGTCGATCACCTGGCTGACCTTCGATTCGGCGACTTCGTAGGAAAAGATGCCGCAAACGCCGACGCCCTTTTGGTGCACGTGCAGCATGACGCGCGTTGCGTCTTCCAGGCTCATCCGGAAAAAGCGCTGCAGGACCAGAACGACGAATTCCATCGGCGTGTAGTCGTCGTTGAGCATCAAGACTTTGTAGAGCGAAGGCTTCTTCGCCTTTGCGCGGGTTCGCGTCGCGACGCCGACGCCGGTCCCGGCATCGTCCTCGTCCTTGCGCTCGGCCATGAGCGTCGGATCCATCATCATCGTCTCAGGGGCAGAAGTCATGGCGTGCGCAGAATATGGCAACGCGCCGGCCGCCCGCAAGTGCCGTTCCCGGCACGCCGACACGGAAACGGCCGCTCCACCGGGGCGGAGCGGCCGTCCGTTGCTCGATCGGGGTCGCGTCAGGCGGCCGTCTTCATCTTCTCGGCGGCAACCGCGAACCGGTTCGAAATCGGCTGGAACACGTCGCCGGCCAGCTTCAGCATCGTTTCGCTGGCCTTCGAGGCCTCGGCGATCATGTCGTCGAAGCTCTTGCGGGCGAGCTCGCTCTGCAGCTGGAACAGCTCGGTCGGGGTCTTGGCCGACGCCATGCTCTTCATCGCGGCGGTCGCCTGCTCGAAATTCTTGCGGGCGGTTTCGGCGGCGTGCTGCGAGAGCGTCTCGGCCGCCTTGGCAGCGACGCGCGACGACTCGACCATCGCCTCGATATTGCCCTTGTTGAACTCGGTCATGTCCTCGAACAGCTTGCTCGAGCGCTCCATGGCGACCTTGGCGCGGTCGTTCATGTCGGCGAACATCGCCTGGCCACGATGGGCGGCGTCGGCAGCGAAGGTCTTGGCGTCAGCAGCGGCAGTGTCAGTCATGGCAGATCCTTTCTCGGAGACGGCGGGGGCGGGAACGGCGGGGATCGCCGGTTCCTCAGCGGGCGCGACCGGCGCGGCGGGTGCCGGAACGGAGTCGGCCGCGGCAAGGGCGACGGTCGATGCCGTCGTCATGTCCACGGCCGGCGTGTCGGCCCGCTTGGCAGCCGGAGCGACCGGCAATTCGGCAACCGGCGGGGCGACCGTCTCAGCGGTCACGACCGGCTTGGCCGGCGCGACGGGCTTCGAGGCGGTCTTCCTTTTGGGCAGCTTCGGAGCGTCGGTCATCTGGCTCGATCCCCATCTTTTGCTGCAGTGCACAATAAGCGTTTCGGCCGAAGGTTTCAAGTGTTTTTTGTGCAGCGCACAATCGCTCAGGGCGCGCGAACGTAACGTCCCGGCGCATCATCCAGCGCTGCCAGCCTGCCTTTGCCGGGCACCCGCGCCCGCTTCGCCGTGACCTTGTCCGGCGCCAGCGCCGCGATCCAGTCGATCCAGTCGGGCCACCAGCTGCCCTTGTGCTCGGTCGCACCCGCTGCGAACTCCGCCAGGCTGGCCGGCTTCGCCTCGTTGGTCCAATATTGGTATTTGCCGGCGGCCGGCGGATTGACGACGCCGGCAATATGGCCGGAGCCGGCGAGCACGAAGCGGATCGGGCCGGCGAAATGGTCGGTGATCTTCCACACGCTTTCGGCGGGCGCGATATGGTCTTCTCGGCCGGCCTGCACATAAACCGGCGTGCGGACCTGACGCAGATCGATCGGCACCCCGAGCACGGTCAGCGCTTTCGGCACGACCAGCTTGTTGTCGCGATAAAGGTCGGTCAGGTAGCTCCGGTGCCATTTGGCCGGAAGGTTGGTCGTGTCCCCGTTCCAGTGGAGCAGATCGAACTGCGGATAATCCTGGCCGAGCAGGTAATTGTTGACGACATAGTTCCAGATCAGGTCGCGGGAGCGGAGCAGATTGAAGGTCGCGGCCATGTAGCGGCCGTCGAAATAGCCGTCCGGCGCCAGGCTTTCGAGAAGGCGCAGCTGCTCGTCGTCCACGAAATGCTTCAGGTCGCCGGCGCGTTCGAAATCGACTTGCGCCGTGAAGAAGGTGGCGGACGCGACTTTCGCCGCTTCCTTGCGCGCCGCGAGCACGGCAAGCGTCGCGGCCAGGGTCGTCCCGGCGACGCAATAGCCGATCGCATGGACCGACGACACGTCAAGCGCGTCGCGGATCGAGTCGATCGCATCGATCTGGGCCGCGACGTAATCGTCCCAGACCACGTCCTTCATCTCGGCGTCGGCAGACCGCCAGCTGACCATGAACACGGTCAGCCCCTGCGCCACCGCCCAGCGCACGAAGCTCTTCTCGGGCGCGAGATCGAGGATGTAGAAGCGGTTGATCCAGGGCGGGAAGATCACCAGCGGGACTTCATAGACCTCGGTGGTCGTGGGGCTGTACTGGATCAGCTCGTAAAGCGGGGTCCGCTTCACCACCTTGCCCGGCGTGGTCGCCAGGTTGCGCCCCACCTCGAAGCTGCCCGGAGCGACGTGAGTGAGCTGGCCCTGCCGCATGTCCCGCAGCAGATTTTCGAGCCCGCGCAGCAGATTCTCGCCGCCCGTCTCGAGCGTCTTCTTCATCACTTCCGGGTTGGTGAGCGCGAAGTTGCTCGGGCTCAAGGCGTCGACGATCGCCCTGGTCGCGAAGCGGAGCCGCTCCCGCTCCGCCTCAGGCAGGTTGTCCAGCAGCTCGACGCCCCTCAGCATGTGCTCGCCGATCAGCAGGTACATCTGCCGGATCAGGTCGTAGCTCGGATGCTCCTGCCATTCCGGCGCCTTGAAGCGCTTGTCGGCCGGCCGGGCCGATGCGTCCTGCTCCGCGGGGGTCAGGAACCGCTGCCAGAGGCGCAGCGTGTCCAGCCAGAAGTCGCTCGCTGCCCGCGCCACCGCCAGCGATTCGCCGACGCCGGGGAGGGGCAGCATGGGCGGCGGCGGATCGACCGCCTTCATCGCGGTCTCGACGCCATGTTCGAGCATCAGCTGCTGCGCGCGCCCGACCACCCAGGTCCAGCGCTGCAGGTCATCAAGGGTTGGAACGACGCCGTCGGCGAAATCGCTTGTGTTGGTGGCCATCGCGACTCCCTCTGGCGCCTGAATAGTCGCGAACGCACCGAGCGTCACCCAGCTTCGCCGCCGGATCGGAGCGATCCGGCGCAGGCCGATCAGAAGGCGGCGATCGCCAGCGTCAGAACGCCAAGCCCGGTCGACAGCGGCGTGCGCAGCTTCAGCCATCCGGCCGGCGCAAGGCCAAGGCGCACAAGCCGCAGGTCGACGGCCAGCGCCGCGATCAAGGCGAGGCCGAGCACGACCAGCGACGGCCCCGGCCATGGCCAGGCAAGCGCCCACGGCAAAGCGGTGGCGAGGGCCACGAGCGAAGGGATCACGGCGGCGATCCACAGCCAGTCGGGCGGGCCGGACGCCCGCGCCGCCAGGCCCCACCACAGTCCGCCGAGAAAGCTCAGGATCAGCGCTGCGTAGGCGTAAGCCAGGGCAAGCGCCGCGAAGCGCCATTCGAGATTGCCGGTCATCAGCATCGCGAGAGCAAGAAGCTGGGGCAGCAACCCCGCAAAGCCGAGCCTTCCGGCAAGCGGCGGCAGCGATCCGGGCAGCGCGGTGGCAGACGACATCGCCGCTGTCCTAGCGGCGGCCCTCGTCCGGCTCAAGGCGGCTGTCCTTCTGGAACCGGAACGAGTCCCGCCCGTTTCCGGCCCGTAACGGCCCATCCCTGCGGACGGGGCCGGAGCCCAAGCAAGGGAGACGGCAATGCTCAAGCGCGACCAGCATCGCCAGCGCTGGACCGGCGACGAGGATGATCGGCTGCGGCGGCTGTTCGCCGGCGGCGCCTTCACGGGCGACGTCGCCCAGGCGCTCGGTCGCAGCCAGGAAGCGGTGCGCACCCGCGCCGAGCTGCTTGGCATCTCGGTGCGCTCGGCGCCCCGGCTGCGGGGCGCACGGCCCGGCGCCGACACCGCGCCGCGGCAGCGCGACGCCGCTATTCACCGCGGCGGTCCGCGCCTGTAGACAGGGCGGATGGAAAGCGAATTCTACCGCATCAAGCGGCTGCCGCCCTATGTCATCGCCGAAGTGAACGCGATGCGTGCGGCCGCGCGCGCGGGCGGTGAGGACATCATCGATCTGGGCATGGGCAATCCCGATCTGCCGCCGCCGCAGCATGTGATCGACAAGCTGTGCGAGGTCGCGCGCAAGCCTGGCGCCCATGGCTATTCGGCGTCGAAAGGCATTCCCGGGCTGCGACGTGCTCAGGCCGCCTATTATGGCCGCCGCTTCGGCGTCGAGCTCGATCCCGAACGCGAAGTGGTGGTGACTCTGGGGTCGAAGGAAGGGCTTGCCAATCTCGCCCAGGCGATCACTGCGCCGGGCGACGTGGTGCTCGCGCCCAACCCGTCCTACCCGATCCACACATTCGGCTTCATCATCGCCGGGGCGACGATCCGTTCGGTCCCGACCACGCCCGACGAGCGCTATTTTGAAAGCCTCGAGCGCGCGGTCCGCTTCACCGTGCCCAAGCCTTCGGTGCTGGTGATGGGCTATCCCTCGAACCCGACCGCGGAGACGGTGGACCTCGCCTTCTACGAACGGGTCGTCGCCTTCGCGCGCGAGCACGGGCTGTGGATCCTGTCCGACCTCGCTTACTCGGAAATCTATTTCGACGACAGGAAGCCGACGCCCTCGATCCTGCAAGTGCCGGGCGCAAAGGACGTCGCGGTCGAGTTCACGTCGATGTCCAAGACCTATTCGATGGCCGGCTGGCGGATCGGCTTCGCGGTCGGCAACCCGGTGCTGATCGCGGCGCTCACGCGCGTCAAATCCTATCTCGACTACGGCGCGTTCACGCCGATCCAGGCGGCGGCGGTGGCCGCGATCAACGGGCCGCAGGACATCGTCGAGGCCAATCGGCAGCTCTACCGGCGGCGGCGCGACGTCCTGGTCGAAAGCTTCGGCCGTGCCGGCTGGTCGATCCCGAGCCCGCCCGCGTCGATGTTCGCCTGGGCGCCGCTGCCGCCGGCGCTCGCCCATCTCGGCAGTCTCGAATTCTCGAAGCAGCTCCTCACCCACGCCGGCGTCGCGGTGGCACCGGGCGTCGGCTATGGCGAGGAAGGGGAAGGCTTTGTGCGCATCGCGCTGGTCGAGAACGAGCAGCGGATCCGCCAGGCGGCGCGGGCCGTGCGCCGCTACCTTCAGTCAATGGGCGTGAACGTCGGCGCGGCGACCGGACAGGGCTGAGCGATGCCGCGATCGACGTTCCGCTTCTGCCACCGCTTCCGCGTGCGCTATTCCGAAGTCGATCCGCAGGCGGTGGTCTTCAACGCCCGCTATCTCGATTATGCCGATCTGACCGTCGTCGAATATTGGCGGGCGGCCGGGATCCGGCCGGACGATCGGTCCTGGCCCGAATTCCATGTCGCGCGCGCCGCCGTCGACTATCGCCGCCCGATCCGCACCGACGAGCTGATCGACGCCTATGCCCGGGTGGAGCGATTCGGTACCGCCAGCATGACGATCGCGATCGAGCTGCACGGCGCCGACGCCAAGGATCTGCGCGCCGAAATCGCGCTCGTCTATGTCTGCGTCGATCTGGCGGACGGCCGGTCGCGGCCGATCCCCGATTCATTCCGGGCCCGGCTCGCCGCGCTCGACCGTGGCGACGACTGCGGCGAGGGAGAGGCCCTGAGCGACTGAAAAGAAAAGAGCCCGGGCAACCCCTGCCCGGGCTCTTCAACTTGGGGCCGATCGCTCAGGCGTAGGCGACGGTCACCTTCGCGCGGCGACGCATGGCCGCGCCGACCAGGCCGAAACCGCCGATCATCATCGCCCAGGTCGCCGGCTCCGGCACGGCATTGCCGACGAGCAGCTGGACGTTGTTGTTCTCGTTCGAAGCGAACGGGCCGCCGGCGAGGTTCAGGTTGCCGGTGAGCGTGAAGCTCTGGCGGAAATCACCCGCCACGCTCCAGAAGGTGGTGGTGCCCTCGACGCCGTTCAGCGTGCCCGTCAGCGCCGAGCCGTTCAGGACCAGATTGCTGAGGCTGATCGTGCCGGCGCCCGCCTCACGGTCACGGATCGAGAAGACCAGGCGGTTGAGCGGCGCCGCAGCCACCGGACCGGTCAGGCCGCCGGTGAAGTTGGCGAAGTTCAGCGCCGAGCCGCCGTTCACGACGGATGTCAGCGTGTCGGTGGCCGCGTTGAAGGTGAGCGAGAAGCTGTTGGCGCCGTTCTGGGTCCAGGTCAGGTTCTGCGCGACGCGGTTGCCGCCGGCGCCGAGATCGTGGCGGCCGAGATAGACTTCCTCCTGGCTGGCGCTGGTGTTGAGCGCACGGAAGCGCACGCCGCCGGCGGTCGCGCCGCCGGTGAACGGATTGACGGCCGTCGGGCCAGCGATCGACGCGGCCGCAGCCGGCATCGAGACGGCGGCAGCGGCAAGCGCCGCCATCGAACAAATGGTGCGGAAATGCATGTTACACCCCTTAAGGACAGTGTCGAACAAGGATCCGCCGCGGTTCCGTCGGATCTGGAGGCGAGATACCGTTTCCGGGCGGATAAGAAAACCTCTCGGACGGATAGTGCGCGGGACTGTACCGGAGGGGGACAGTGGGTCGTCCGCACCTCCCCGGCTGTGGGGCATGCGGCAGGCTTGACCGCGCCTGCCGCGGCACGGAAAGGGCGCACGATGTTCGATCTTCCCGCCGTCTCCAGCATCGCGCAGACGATCCAGCTGGCGATCGCGCCGGTCTTTCTGCTGGCCGGCATCGGCGCGTTCCTGAACGTGCTGGCCGGACGGCTGGCGCGGGTGGTCGACCGCTCCCGGGTGCTGGAGCTTCTCCATGCCGAGAGCAGCGGTGCCGAGCATGAACGCCATGTGTGGGAGCTGCGGCTGATCGATCGGCGCATTGCGCTGGTGAATGCGGCGATCGCATTCAACGTGGCAAGCGCGATCGCCGTGTGCCTGCTGGTCGCTCTGCTGTTCGTCACCCAGCTGGCTGGTCTGGCCTATCGGACGGCGGTGGCCCTCGCCTTCATCATCGCGATGGCGCTGCTGATGACGGGACTGATCCTGTTCCTGATCGAAGTGAACCTGGCCATCCGCGCATTGCGGGTGCGCAAGGAGCTGCTGGAGCGCGACCGGGCCCGCTGATGCGCGCGGCGCGGCCGGAATGTGTAAAGGGGGACGCCGGGCGGTTCAGACCCGACATCCCCCCGAACATGGTCAGCGGCCGGAAGTGCCGCCTCCGGAAGCCTTATGGCTGCAGCCTTGGATCAGGCGCGCAGCTCCCGAACGGACTTGACCGACCTCTCTGCTGAACCATGAGACATCGGATCACCTCCTTTCGCTTGTTGAAGCCAATGCGCACCGGGCGATGCGCATGCGAATCATGAGTCTCGCGGACTCGCGGATCAAGACTTGCGGAAAAATATTTCTCGGGCGATTGTGTTGGGATTGCGCTGATCTCCGCCTGCGAGGCGCTAGCGGCAATCCTCGATCACCCGTCCGACTTCCGGCCAGGCCGGCAGCACCAGCGTGGCGGCGCCCGCCTGGAGCACGAACCGCCCGCGGCTGAACGCCATCGCATCGAGCAGGGCATCCGCCGCCGAAAACACGATCTGCGCGCCGCCTTCGGGAGCCGCCGTCGCGGCGCGGCGCGTCTCGACAGTCGAGGTGCGCAAGGTGACGGTGCCGGGCGCCGCCGCCGGCCAGACCAGCCGCAGCGAACCGCCCTCGCAGCGGAGCGCGGTGTGCAGCGCCACCGCATCGCCATATTCGGCCGCGGTCGCGGCGCCGACGCGGCGGTAGCGCCAGTCGCCGCGCGTCAGCGGCCAATCCCGCCAGTCGCCGGCCAGCACCGGCGGCGGCGCGACGGCGGCGGCAGGCGGCGGCGTCACCACCGGCGCCGGTGCCGGCGGCCGCGACGATGGCGCGACGCATGCGGCAAGGGCGAGGGGCGCGGCGAGCGAGGGAACGGAGCGGAGACAACGCATGGCGCCTGCTAGCCCGAAGCGACGGCGCCCCGCAATGCGGGACCGCGACGGGCATGTTCGGGGCTGGGGCTGCCCGCCGGGTCGCGCGCGACCGCGTCGCGCCAATGGTTCAGATCAGAACAAGCTGATGGAGCAATGCGGCTCGCCCGCCGGCGCGCCTCATGCGGCGCGGGGGACGATGCGATCGAGCGCGCCTTTCATGGCACGACGGGCAGCGAGCAGATCGTGCGCGTTTTGCAGCCGCAGAAAGAAGCCGTCCGACATCCGGAAATAGCGGCTGAGCCGAAGGTCGAGATCGGCATCGATCGGGCTTCGGCCGACCATGACATCGTCGAGCCGCGATGGATCGATTCCGAGCATCGACGCCAGGCTGGCGGCATCGAGCCCGAGCGGCTCCATAAAGTCGAGTCGCAGGATCTCGCCCGCCGCCGGGTTGTGCGCCCACTCGGCCGGGTCGTCGGACCAGAGTTCGTCAGTGGTAATCCGTGATCTCGACATCCTCCAGCACTCCCTCGCCGGGCGTGAACACGATCCGCCACTGGCGATTGATCCTGATAGCATATTGGCCTGTTCGGTCGCCAGACAAGGCGTGGAGATCATTGCCCGGCGGCTCGCGCAACTCCGTCCAATCCCCGACTTGCGCCATGATCCGCAGCAGGCGGAAGGCGCGGGGTTGGATGTCGGGCGGCAGTCGGCGGCTGCGCAGACCGGCCGCGATCCGCGCCGTTTCCTTGTTATTGAAGAATAAATTCACGGCGTTTTCCTATAGACAGAACCGCCTTATGAGCAGTGTGGATAGTTACCCACGGCTCTGTCTAAGTGTCCGCTGATCGCCGCTTATCAGCCAGTCCGAGGACCGACGGTGTTTTCTAGGCTCGAACGATATCAGCGTCAACGCCGTGCCCGTTTGCCCGCGCGGACTTGCTGCTGCTTGCCGAACCGGGTCTTGCGGGTGCCGGGCTTGCCTTCGTTGGAGCGGCCGATCAGCGGTGCCTTCTGGTCGGCCACCGGCACCCCCAGTTCCTGCTGCTCGAGCGTACGGATCTCGTCGCGCACCCGGGCCGCTTCCTCGAACTCGAGATTGGCGGCGGCATCGCGCATCTTCTTCTCGAGCTCTTCGATATAGGCGCGCAGATTGTGGCCGACCATGTGCGGCCGATCCTCGTCGATCTCGACCAGCACCGAGTCCTTGGAGGCGATATGGGCGATCACGTCGCCAATCTGGCGCTTCACCGTCTGCGGCGTGATGCCGTGCGCCTCGTTGTAGGCGATCTGCTTTTCGCGGCGGCGCTGCGTCTCCCGCATCGCGCGTTCCATCGATCCGGTGATCGTGTCGGCGTAGAGGATCACGCGTCCCTCGGCATTGCGGGCGGCGCGGCCGATGGTCTGAATAAGTGACGTCTCCGAGCGCAGAAAGCCTTCCTTGTCGGCATCGAGGATCGCGACCAGGCCGCACTCGGGAATGTCGAGGCCTTCGCGCAGCAGGTTGATGCCGACCAGCACGTCATAGACGCCCAGCCGCAGATCGCGGATCAGCTCGATGCGCTCCAGCGTCTCGACGTCCGAGTGCATGTAGC
>ERZ1066122.522-NODE-522-length-40306-cov-8.689548_pt1 | contig 40306 bp, 30 predicted proteins | sample MGYA00382769_ERZ1066122 | MGnify/ENA primary metagenome ERZ1066122 (study PRJEB33369, sample SAMEA5778352) | biofilm metagenome | biome: Industrial cooling water; feature: Water cooling tower basin; material: Biofilm | place: United Arab Emirates | collected... | reverse complement strand
GGGTGGCGCTGGCGCGGGCAAGCTACTACCAAATAGTGGAAAAACCGCGCGCCGGCAGGGCGGGTTTGCCTCCGGCACCCCAAAATCGCTACGGCAGCGCCGGCAAACCGGCCGCGTCGTGCGGGTTGAGAACAGTCAGGCCGGTGATAGGGCGAAAATCAGCCACGTTGCGCGAAATCAGCACAAGGCCGTGTGCGAGGGCCGTGGCCGCGATAATCGCGTCGGGCAGCTTGCGGCGGTGTTGGCGACGGATGCGGATGGTTTCCTGAACAAGAGTTATCGAGGAGTCCCTGAATAATTGATTGCTCGGGTGCGCTGAGGGGCTTTGCGAACAACTCGATGCGCGTCACTACGGATAGTCCGTGGGCCATTCGATCAACAACGGCTTCGAGCCATTGCTCACCGGCAGCGGGCAACTGGCCGCCCGTGAAATCAATGAAGGCGTTGGTGTCGATTAAAAATCGCGGTCCCATTCCTCGGCGCGCATTCTGGTCACTTCTTCCTGTAGCATTTTGGCTGTCTCAGGAGATATACTGCCTGCCCATTTGCGTTTGACTACCTTTTTAGGCGGCGTAATATGTTGGTTGACTTCACCCACAAGTCGGATGTGTGGGTTATCCAGCAGCGAAGCAGTCGCTTGGTCGTCAAGCGTTTCGATTAACAGCAGGGCCATCGTTGAACTGTAAAAAGGCCATTCGGATGCGGCAAGTTATGGACGATGCCGCACTTGTCAAAGTTCCAAACGCAGCAACGGCCCCGAACCTTGCGGTTCGGGGCCGTTGCTGGGCACGTAACGCGGAGCTATAGCTCCGCAGTTTTGGCTTACGCTAACACCGGAGCTGTAGCGCCGCGTTACGGCATACGCTCGCTTACGCCTTCTTGGCCGTACCGGCTTTCTTGGCGCTGCCGCCGGCTTTGGCTACCGGCGAGGCTTTTTCGGCCACTTCGGCGGCTTTCTTAGCCGGGGCGGCCTTCTTGGCGGGCGCCGATTTGGCCGAGTAGGCGTTCACGCCGAGCGGCTCGACGGAGGGCTTTACCGAACCACCTTCGACGCCGGCGCGAATCATCGTGCCCCACGTCAGGTTGTCCTGACCGGGCTTCTGGGCCTGGGCGCGCCGGATGGCCATATTGGCAGCGGCCTCCACCACCCAGTTGAAGTTCTCCTCACCCACCGAATGCACGTCGGCATCCGGGGCGGGGTTGCAGAAGTCGATGGCGTACGGAATGCCGTCGCGCACGGCGAACTCGACGGTGTTGAAGTCGTAGCCGAGGGCCACATTCAACTCGCGCACGTGGCGCTCGATGCGGGCGAGCAGCTCGGGCGAATCGTCGAAGTTGGCCTGGTAGCGCAGGTGGTGCGGGTTGCGCGGCTCGTAGGGCATAATCAGCACGTCCTGCTGGCCGATGCAATAGCAGCGGTAGTAGCTCTGAAACTGAATCTCCTCCTGCAGCATCATCACGAGTTGGTGCGTCTCGCCGTGGGCACGGTAGAAGTCTTCGAGGTTGTTGAGCTTATAGACGTTCTTCCAGCCGCCGCCGGCGTGGGGCTTCATATAGGCGGGCCAGCCGGTGTACTGAAAGATTTCTTCCCACGCCATCGGGAATTTGAGGTTCCGAAACGAGTTGGAATTCGTGTCGGTGGGGTGCTCGAACGACGGCAGCAGCGCCGTTTTCGGTACCGGCACCCCGATTTTCACGGCCAGCGCGTTGTTGAAGAATTTTTCGTCGGCCGACCACCAGAACGGGTTGTTGATGACGGCCGTGCCGCTCATTGCCGCATTCTTGAGGAAGGCGCGGTAGAACGGCACATCCTGCGAGATGCGGTCGATGATGACGGCATAGTCGCTGGCCGCGCCCTGAATCACGCGGTCGATGCTGACGGCCTCGGCCACGATGCCGGGGATATTCTTGGAGTTCACGCGGTCGATGAACGCCTGCGGAAAGGTATTCTCCTGACCGAAGAGGATGCCGATTTTTTTCATCTGGCGGGGGAGTTGGGGTGTTAGGTGTTAGGTGTTAGGTGTTAGGTGTTGGGTTTTTGTCATTGCGAGCGCAGCGAAGCAATCCTCTTAGGATGTGTGCGGGTAATTGGCGACGCTTAACCGCCGCAGTCACTGCACTGAGATGGCCTCGCAACTCTTGTGATCATAAACCCCAACACCTAACACCCATTTTGCTAGAAATTAAGCCGGCTCAAATATTCCGGGAACATCTGACACCAAATGGGCCAGTCGTGGACGCCGCCGGGCTTCACGTCGAGCCAGTGGTCCACGCCTTTGGCCGCGAGCTGCGCCGAGAGGCGGCGGTTGGCTTCGAGGCAGAAGTCGTGCTCGCCGACGCCCAGAATGATGCCCATCTGCCAGAGCATCGGGTCTTGCACACCGGGCAGGAAGTCGGGCGGGTTGTTGTAGTAGGCGTCGTCGTTGTAGAAGCCGTCGAGCTGCATCTTGATGTCGAAGGCGCCGCCCATATTGATGAGATGGCGCACCACGCCGGGATACCGGAAGGCAAAGTTGGTGGCGTGATACGCCCCGAACGAGCACCCCGCGACGACCACGCGGTCGTGGCCGGTCTCGTGCTGCGCGCGCGGCACCAGCTCGTGGCGGATGAGCCGGTCGTAGTGCTCGTGGACGCGCAGACGGTCGGCGGGGTGGATGCTTTTGTTGTACCACCCTTCGTTGTCGAGCGAGTCGGGGCAGTAAATCTTCACCAGCCCATTGTCCACGAACCACGACGCGGCGCCGATGAGGCCGAAGTCGCGGTTTTGGTAATGCCGCCCCATCGAGGTGGGGTAGGCGATGACGGGAATGCCGGCGTGGCCGAAAACCAGCATCTCAAAATCGCGCCCAATGGTGGGCGAGTGCCAACGTACGTGTTCTTCGCGCAAGTGTCAGGGGGTGAAGGAGGTGGAGCGCGGCCGACCCAGAAAAGCCGGATGACCGCGTTGTGCCCGCAAAAGTGCAACGCGGCCGGGGAATGTATTTTCGCGTATAGCGGCGGAGCTAACTTTGAGTGGTAGGTGGTAGGTGGTGGGGCTTGTCATTGCGAGCGGAGCGAAGCAATCCTCGTAGGATAGGCACGGCGGCTGGGCACACGAGCCGAGCATCCGCACCGAGCACACGAAGATTGCTTCGCTCCGCTCGCAATGACAAAAACCCAACACCTAGCACCTACCACCTAGCACCCACCACCTACCACCCACCCCTTCATCTGTCTTTTGCCCACCTCACCCCTCCCCCCCGGTCATCCCATCGCGGAGCTGCCGCCGCGCACGTTTTACCGCCGCAACGCGGCCGGCGCCTCGCCGCTGGCGCCGGTGCGGCGGGTGCGCTCGTTTAAGTCGAAGGCGCTCGGCCGCACCGTTCGGACGGAGCTGCTGCTGCCGCCGGCCGCGCTCGGCGGCCCGGCCGGGGCGCCCGTGCTCTACCTCAACGACGGCCAGGACGTGGATGCCGTGGCGCTGCCCGCCACCCTGGAGCGCCTCTGGGCCAGCGGCGAGCTGCCGCCGCTGACGGTGGTCGCCATCCACGCCAACCACGACCGGATGCAGGAGTACGGCGTGAGCCACAGTCCCGACTACCGCGGCCGGGGCGCCCGCGCCGGGCAACACGCCGAGTTCGTCGTGTACGAGCTGCGGCCGTGGGTCGAGGCCACGTATCGGCCGGCCATTGGGCGACAGCATACGGCCATCGCGGGGTTTTCGTTGGGCGGGCTGTCGGCGCTCGATGTGGCGTGGAATTACTTCGAGACCTTCGGCACCGTGGGGGTGTTGAGCGGCGCGCTCTGGTGGCGCTCGCGCGACGTGCGCGACCCTGCTTACTCCGACGCCACCGACCGCCTGATGCACCAGCGCCTGGCCGGGGCGCCGTGGCGGTCATCGTCCCAACGCTTCTGGTTTCAGACCGGCACCCTCGACGAAACCAACGACCGCAACCACAACGGCATCATCGACGCCATCGACGATACGCTCGACGCCCTCGCCATCCTCCGCCGGCGCGGCTACCCCGAGGCGGATTTGCGATATCTGGAGATTGAAGGCGGCCGGCACCACCAAACGACGTGGGCCGTGGCACTGCCCGATTTTCTGGTCTGGACATTTGGGCGATAACGCAGGCCCACGCGTCGTAGGGGCGGGCCTTGTGCCCGCCCGTGCAGCAGCAATGCGTAATGCACGGGCGAGCTTAAGGCCCGCCCCTACCGTTTGCCCGTCTGCGCGGCAGTATATTCTTCCAGAAACTGTTTCACGTAGTTGCCTTCTTCTGACCCATCGGCGTGGACGATTTTCCAATCGACCACGATGGTTTGCTCGAAGGCCATCGACATTCCGGGCTTGAATTTGGTCGAGGTTGTCATTATGCTCGCGATGGTGACGAACAGGCGGTTGGGCACCCATTTATCGACCCGGCCCAGCACGTGCTCGAACTCGCCTTTGTCGTTGTAGAGGCGCACCGTGACGAAGAGCTGGTCGTTTTTGAGCAGGCTCTTGTTCCAGCGGCGCTGCACTTCCTTGAGCGTTTGCTTCGCTTCTTCGATTTTGGGCCACATCGCCGAATCGAGCTGCGCGAGCTTCACTTTGTCGGCTTCGTAGGCGCGCGTGTCGGCCGAGTCGGGCCTGGGCGGGGGCAGCCGCTTGGCGTTCGGGCTTTTTTTGGCGAACGGGTCGGTGCCCGATTTCGGCCGGTGGGCGGGCGTTTGGGCGTGGGCCACACCGGCGCCCAGCACGGTGCTCAGGCCGAGCAACAGGCAGCGAATCACTAGCGAACGAGTCAGCATCGGAAGCAAACCGATTGAGAACGAAAAAGATGCCGGGCGCCCTGCCAAAAGCCGGGCCGAACTGCCGGGCGCCCCGCATACGGCAGGCCGCTACGGCCGCCGCGCGAGGAGGATGCGAACCAGCGCCACGGCCGAAATGATGGCCCAGACGCCTTCCAGAATCACGAACGGCCAGTTGTGGCTCAGCCACGCCGAGCCGCACGCCAGCCCCGCGCCCACGGCGTTGAGCGACGTGTACGTGCTGCCCTCGGCCGACAGGCGCCCGCGTAGCTGCAACAGATACGCGCCCAGCAGCAGCGTGACGCCTACAAAACCCAGAATGTCGGCAGTGGTCATTGGTCGGAAGTGGGGGGAGAAGCGGCGGCAGAACCAGCATCGGCTTTGCGGCTTCTGCCGATGATTGGCGAGCGCTCGAACGGCCGCACCGGGTCGAAATACTGCCGGTAAGTGTGATGGGTCTTGCAGACGACGGCGCCGAACGCCCGGCACACGGCCATCATTTTGGGGTTGAAGTCGCCGATCCAGACCAGTTCGCCGTCGGTATAACCGCGCGCCTCGAACACGGGCCGGGCCGTCTGGCACATCGCCACGTCCACACCGGTGCCCTGAAACCCGGGCACCACGCCGTAAATCACGGCATTGACCACTTTGTCGCGGCGGCGCTCCCAGCGCCACTTTTCCACCAGAAATTTCAGCTTTCCCCACCAGTTGAGGTTGGGGCCGGTGAGCTGAAAAATCTGATTCAGCCCCGGCAGCGCCACCAGCATCGCCACGGCTTCGTCGTGGTGGTACGCGAACCAGATGATTTTTTCGTCGATGACGAGCTTCATCTTCCGCACCAGCGAGCGGGCCTGGTCGAGGGTGAGGGTGCTTACACCGTCGTGGCGGCCCCACGCCAGCGAATACACACGGTGCAGGTCGCGGGCGAGGCGGTCGGGGTCGGCGCGGCGGGCGTGGGCGAAGCGGATGTCGGGGCGGTTGGCGAAGGCGTCGGCCAACCGCCCGATGCGCGGCGAGAGCGGCGCCTTGACATCCATATAGTACGTGAACTGCCGAAAGTACACCTGCAGCCCTTCGTCTTCGAGCAGGGCGCGATAGTACGGTGGGTGGTAGAACATCGCGTACGACGGCAGCCGGTCGTGCCCCTCGACGTGCAGGCCCCAGAAGCGGTCGCGGTCGCCGAAGTTGACGGGGCCGTCCATTGCCTGCATTCCGTGCGCGGCGAGCCAGCGACGGGCCTCCTCGAGCAGCAGGCGGGCGGCGGCGGGGTCGGGGGGGCACTCGAAAAAGCCGAAGCCGCCGACCGGCACTTCTTCCCTGGCCTGAATCGTGGGATTGATGAACGCGGCGATGCGCCCCACGGCGCGGCCCGCCGCGTCGAGCAGCAGCCAGCGCGCGGCCTGGCCACCGGCGGCGAAGAGCTTGTTGTGCGCGGGATTGAAAACGGCCTCTATTTCCTGATCGTTGGGCCGCACATAGTGGGGGTGCCCGGCGTAGTGCTGGTCGGGGCAGGTGAGGAAGGCGCGGCGGTGCGCGGCCGTCTCGACGGGTTGGAGCGAGTAACTAGGCACGAAACGCGAAGTAAGCGCCGCGCGGGCGCCGATACGCAAAAAGGGCAGGCCATCTGGCCTGCCCTTTCGGGAGAAAAACCGTGGGGCGTGCTGGGTTCGAACCAGCGACCCCCTGCTTGTAAGGCAGGTGCTCTGAACCAGCTGAGCTAACACCCCGGCGTGGCCCGCGCGGCGCTCAGAGCTGACTCGTAGCACCGTTGGGGCTGCAAAGGTCGGGCGCGGCAACGCGGTCGTGCAAGCGGGTACGGTTATTTTTTTGGCGGCTCTGCCTTATGAGCACGTACCGCTCCGTGCTGGCAAGAAGCTGTTTAAGTGAACCAAAGGCGGTTGAGCAATGGACCGCGAACCTCCGATTCGCCCCCACGGCATCGGCTACGAGTGCTCGGCGTTCCATAACCGCCGTTCCTAACCGCGAGCGAACCGGAGGTTCGCGGTCCATTCTCAGCCGCCGCGCTCAACCGCCTTGCCTAGCCGCGAGCGAACCTCCGGTTCGCGGTCCATTCTGGCTACCGTAAACAGCTTCTAAGAAATGTCCGCCATTTTTTCGCGTTTCGGTCCAACGCCGGTTGCCCGTCTGCCGTACGCGCTGGGCCGGCCTGCGGGCCGCGTTTTTTTCACTTTCACCCCCTTCCCACCCCAATGGAGGCTCTATTGCAGAAGTATTCGGAAGCCGAAAAAACGGCGTACATCTCCACCATCGCCGCGCTGGCCTCGGCCGACCGCTCGGCTTCTGAGCAGGAAGCGCAGTTTCTGACGGCGCTCGCCGAGTCGGCGCAGCTCTCGCCGGGCGCCACGCAGCAGGTGCTGGCCGCCGCCCACGATTCCACGAACCAGAGCATCGCGCGGCACCTCGATGCGCTGCGCGGCTCGGAGCTGCGCTACTCGCTCGTGGCCGACGTGATCTCGTTCGCGCAGGCCGACGGCAAATATTCGGGCGAAGAAAAGCAGATGCTCGACCAGATGGCCGCCTACCTCGGCGTGAGCGGCGAGCAGGTGCAGGCGCTCGGGCAGGCCGTGCAGCAAACGCAGCAGGCGCCGCCCGTGCAGAGCGTCGAGCAGGCCAACACCCTTTTCGGCGGCTCGGGCATCGGCGACACCCTGCGCCGCGTGGGCATCCAGCCGAGCACGCTCGCCACGGGGATGATTGGCATTCTGGCGCCGATTCTGATTTCGAAAGTGCTCTCCGGCCGCTCGGGCGGCGGGATGGGCAGCGCCGGCGGAATGGGCGGAATGGGCGGAATGATGGGCGGCGGCGGCGGAATGGGCGGCGGCCTGCTCGGCGCCCTCGGCGGCCTGCTGGGCGCGGGTGTGCTGGGCGGCGCGATGGGCGGCGGCCACTCGCAGCAACAAGGCGGAATGGGCGGCCTCGGCGGCCTGCTCGGCGGAATGATGGGCGCCTCTACCCCGGCGGGCGGCGGCCACGCCGGGGGCGGCCTGGGCGGCGGCCTCGGTTCGCTGATGGGCGTACTGGGTGGCCTGGGCGGGCAGCGCGGCTACGGCGGCCTGCGCGGCGGCGGACTGGGTTCGGTGCTCGGCGGGCTGCTGGGTGGGCGCTAAAAACCACGTTCGCCCTTACGAAAACGCCCCTCGGCCGCGCGGCCGAGGGGCGTTTTCTTGTACTGATGCGGTGTGGCTACTGCCTGATCAGCCGCCGCGTTAGGCTGCGGCCGTCGGGCCAGCTCAGGCGCAGCGCATACACGCCCGTGCTCTGGGCGCGCAAATCCAGCTCGGCCTCCGGGCCGGTGAGGCGGCCGGTGGCCACGGCGCGGCCCGTGGCATCGAGCACGGTGTAGGTAGCACCGGCCGAGGTCCGAACGGTGTAGGCGCCCGTAGCGGATGGGTTCGGAAACACACTTACCGCCGCTGTCACCTCTTCCGGCACCCCCACGGGGCCGAACGGAAACAGGTCGGCCGTGGTGGCGCACCACAGGTTGTTGACCACCCGGCAGCGCACCCGCACCGGCGCGGGCGAGGCAAAGGCGTGGCTGACCACGTAGCCCGTGTCGGGCGGCGAGCCGTCACCGAAATCCCCCTCCACGAGCGAGACTTCGCCGTAGCGCGGCCCGGCCAGCGTGGCGGCCGAGTCGAGCGTGAAGGTGAGCGTGTTGCCCATCAGCGCCCCAAAGGTGGGCGGCTGCGTGAGTTGCGGCGGGCGGGCGCACATATCCACGCTGACGGGCGAAGATTGCAGGCCGGTGAAGAGCTGGATGCCCAAATCCGCATCGCCCGGCACCGTGCCGGAGGTGATGCCCATCAGCCGCACCCGGCCGCCCGGCTCGACGAACATTGTTTCGCCGCTGACCGGCAGCCGCGTTAGCTCCCACGCCACGGTGGGTATGGTGTCGGCAGGAGTAGCGTAGGTAGGCGGCGCCAACTCTATCATAGAGTAAGGCGGCAGCGTAGTGCCGGAGAGCAGGAAATGTCCATTCGCCAGCTCCTGCACTTGCCTAAACCGCCCTACCGGGACGATGTGGCGCCATTGCTCGTGCCACGCCGAATCAAGCTTGATACAAAAGCCGCGTGGCGAAACACTCTGGAACGTCTGTTCCTGATACCCAATGACCAGCAAACCGCCGTCAAGAGTTGGCAGAAGTTGCAAGGGGTAGTCGTGATATCCGGGCGTGTCGAGCCAGACGCTGGTGAGCGAGTCGCCGGCCGGGCTGAGGCGGTAGAGCTTCATCTCGGCCTCGCGGTAGTTGTACTGCGGCTGGATGGTACGGGTATAGTCCACTGATGCCAACACGTAAGCTCCGTCCGGTAACGGTGCGATGCGGTGCCCGCGTGAGAAGGTGCCATATCCGCGCTCCCAAAGCTGTCGGCCGCGAGCGTCGAAGCGGGTGACGAACGTACGCCAAAAGTTGGGCAGCGAACGTTCGCCTGACGTATAACCGCCAGTGGGTGCGGCGGTCATATTCCACTCAATTCGTAACGAGTCGCCTCCGGTGTAGGGCTGCTGCCACTGTACGCTACCGAGAGAGTCGTATTGAGTCAGCATCATCACCGGCCGGGCATAACCATTCACTAACAGCCCATAGCCTAGTGCCAGAAACCGACCACCATTTAACTGGCTTACCGCTGAGATATTGGTCATTCTAAACCCCATCAACGGATAAGTACGCTGCGAAAGCGTATTGCCAGCCGAATCGGAGAAGGCCAGAAAAGCTGATTGCACCCTTCCATTACCTGCCGAAGACCCCCCGGCCGACACATAGCGATTAGCTCCTAATTGCAGAGAGGTGTAGCCATACTCGCGCACAGTAGGCAAGCCTACGCGTCGCACCCATTGGCTTACCGGCGCCGGTTGTGCTTCAACCAAGGACACTAAGCTCAACAAACCCGTTATCAATACCGCTACGCGAATACCAGCCGTGAAGCGGATGTTTACTGAGAGAGCCTTCATTTCCGTCCTGTGTTGTATCAGGCGGCAGCCACGGCCAACCAAGAAGGCCGTGGCTGCCGCCCGACAATGGAAATTACTTCTGCACCACCAGCCGCCGGGTGCCGAGCACCACGCCATCGGCCACCACAGAGTAGGCGTACACGCCCGCTCGGAGAGTGGACACATCTACCTGACATTGGTGGCGGCGAGTATCGAGCGACTGGCGCAAGACCACCGTCCCCGTGAGGATATCACGCACGATCAAATCTGCGGCGGCGGCGGCTACTTGATACTGAATCGTAGTCTCGGTGTAGGCGGGATTGGGAGCGGCATAGCCCACCACCTCGTCAGAAGCTACTGGTGTTGCCGCAGGCTGACCGGCAATCATCCCGGCGGTTCGGAGATGCCCGAATCCGGTTTGGAACGGGTAATTCACGCCGCACGCGTTATCTGCTTTGAACTGTAATGGGGTGGTGCCGCCTGACTGAGCATCAGCGTTACTGACAAACACATTAAAACTGTTGGCAGCAATGGTAGGCAGTAATTGATAAGGCGACGGCTGAGTGTTTTGAGGGTCGACGGAGGCGAACCCCACGTAGCGCGGCGTATGGACAGCAGGGTCGGTCTCGCTCCGCAAGTAGTAATAGGTATTGCCTGCGCCGGCAGGCGCTTGGCCGTTGAAGAGGTTGGTGGGTGCCGTCCAGTATAGCCAGTTAGGATCAGTAGGATGATCCACATTAAATGTTACAAGCGCACCATCGGCCATCCAGATACCCACGCTCACGCCAGGGACGGTGCTGCTGCGGTTAAACGTGTTGCAGGACGGCCAATGCCAAATGGTGTACCGGTTGGGGTTGTAGCTCAGCTCGTGATCCCAACTGGGGTACGCCGGGTAGGCAATGCCCGCCGCGCAATCGGTGAAGGTGTTGCCCGCGAAAGCGTGGAGTTGGTCGTAGGTATAAGGCCAGAACCCGTTGAGTTGAATGCCTCCTACCATCGATACGCCGTAGTGCAGGTTGGTGAAGGTGTTTTCGAGGATTTCCGAGTTGGTTACGATGGTGTTTTCTATCTCAATGCCCACTTGCCCTTCGGCCGCTTCGGCAACGGCTGGGAATAGGTCAAATGGAACTGAGTGCTCAAACGTATTCTGACGTATCCGCACCAGTTCACCATCCCCGCTTCCTGGATTCAGGAAGTAGATTCCTGCCGTCCCCGTGCTCAGCCGAGAGGCAGCCAAGCTGTACCAGTAAAAACCACCCGACCCGCCTTCGTATTCAGCAAGGAATGATTCTCGGCTAGGGTGCGTGGCCACCGCGCGCGAATGGGGCATTACGAATTGGTTGTTCTCCACCACCAACGATGGTATCAGAGCGCCGAAGTAGATACTGGCCACATAGTTTTCCTCGAACCGGTTAAACTGTGGATGGAGACCGGATGAGGCCGCACCATCACTCAAACCAATCTGTGCGTGCGCGAAGAGATTGCCCGCTATTGGCAACGACCAATAATTGCTGTACTTGAGCTCCAGGTGCGCGTACGTCGTGATATTCAGACCGGCGTAAGGAGCCAGGAACTGCGCGGGATCGGCGTCGAAATGGCAATCTTGTACGGCGCTGCCGCTCGCTACCTCCCCACTGCCGTTGTATATGGCATCTTTCCCGTACCGCGCGCCGTACAAATTGTGCAAAAACGTCGTGTACAGCAGCCGTACCGGCACCAGGTCTGGACGTACTACTCGTACACCCATCAGCGCGTGACTAATCTCGCTTACGGTCGTCGCGTTACCGTATTGACCGTACAGCGGCAACGACGAGTACAAATCGTGCTGATCGTCGCCGATATAAAATCCCCGCGCCGACCCGGCCACGGTTACGCCGGGCCACATCTCGTCGCAGGCGGCCGTGAGGGTGCTGTTCTGCACGGTCAGGGTGGCGTCGTCGCCCACCACCAGGCCCGCGCCGGCCACGAAGTACCACGTGCTACCCGCCGGGATGGTCAGGTCGGCGCCGCGCACCTTCACCGGACCGGTCACGAGCACCGTCTGGCCCTGCGGAATGTCTTGCTGCTCGTCGAGAATGATGGTATCGCCGGTGGCCTCGCTTAGCACGGCCTCCACGTCCGATTCCGTGACGCAGGGGCGTTGCCGGATCGTGACGCGTGTACTGACGTTGACCGGGCAGACCGGCGTACCGGGCAGCGTGTATACGCCCGTTACGCCGTACTCGCCCGGCGGCGAACCGGCCGAGATGACGCCGGTAGCTTGGTCGATATTCAGCCCGACCGGGTCGCTGAACCACTGCCACGTGCCGCCTGCCGGGCTGGCGGTGGCGGGCATCTGGAAGGGTTGGGTGGCTAAGTCGGTATTGACGAGCGTGAACGGCCCGCCGGTAAGGGTTGCGGTTGGCGAGGGCACCACCGTCACCACCTGCTGGGCGGTGCTTACGCAGGCGCCCGTGGTGGCCGTCACGACGAAGGTGTAGGTGCCGGGCGCAGTCATCGTACGTTGATAGGTGCGGAGCGTCGAAGCCGCCACGCCGTTGACGGTCCACTGGTAGGTGGTGTTGGGATGGGAGCCAGAGGGCGGCGCCGTGACGCCCCGCAGCACCACGGCGTTGCCGGCGCACAGGGTGGTCGGCGTGAGGGCTTGAATCGTGACGGCGGGCGGCCCGGCGCCTACCTGAATGGCCGGGTACGTCTTGACGGCTTGCCCGCCCGCGATGGTGAGCGTGAGCACATACGTACCGGGCTGATTAATCGTGGCTTGCCCTTGATTGGTTGCGACGATGCCGCCCGGTGTGCCGCTCGTCTGCGTCCACGTCCATTGTACACTCAGACTGGCGGGTACGGTGGGCAGGGTGGGCAGGCCAATCGTGGCACTGCCCGCGCACAGCGTGACAGCAGTGGGTGGGGCGGCCGGGATGGGCCAGATCACCACGTCGTCGATGAAGTAGTAGGCGCCGTAATCTTCCAGCGGGTCAGAAGATAAGCCCGCGCATAAGCGGTAATTGAACAGGGTGGTAGCAATCGGAGTTGGGGGTTCCGACGATTGAAAGTTACCGATCACTACTCGCTGCATCGTCTGCCCGACGGGGGGCGTATACAAGCCGCCTAGTGCGTTCCAAGCTGTTTTATTGTCGAGTAGCCCCGATGCCCCTTGGCCGGTACCCTGAATATGGGGCACTGCCAGAGGCGCTATCGAAATCGTACCAAGTGTTTGTTGGACAAGTGATCCTTGGGTACTGGGGTAAAACTGCATTCCTAGCGTTTCCATCGCCGCCGACGACTGATCGGCCAAGCTCCAGTTGAAGCCGCAGTAATACTCTTGTCCACCCTGCAAGGCGGCCGGCAGAAACGTCGAGATATACTCTTTTTCTGCCAACTCCTGAAGCCAAATACCTGCGTAGCTCACGCCGCTGCCGCGCGGTGCCTGCTGCCCAAACGGATTAAGTCCGTTGGTGGAAGGGCACGATGGCGTGGTCCCGTTGAGACACTCCCGTAAATAATCGCTGGTGCCGTAGGTCGCCTGATTCCATTGGCATACGTCACTGTTGCTGCCCATATTGCTCAATCCCTGCGGGCAGGCCAAGGCTTCCTCAAAACTCGGATTCGGCACGAGGTTGCCCGGCTCCGGAGCGCCGGTGCAGGCGAGCAGGCGCGTGGAGTAATCGGCCAGCCACCGCGTCGAGAACAACTGGTTATTGGCCGGGGCTGGCCGCCACCCGGCGGCGCGTACTGGCCCGCTGGTGAGCACCGCCAGGGCACCGGTTGGGGTGCCGGTCAGGACTACGGAGTCGGCACCGAGGACAACGCCGCCAAACCACGTCGCGCCGTGGAGGCGGGTCGGGCCGCTCACGTTCCAGTACACGTTTTCGGGGCGCACCTGCCCCAGCTTCACCGCGCCGGAAAGCGTCGTGAGGCTGCCCGTAACGGTGAACACGTACACCGCCGCCGAGCCACCGCTCAGTGTCAGGTCGCCGCCGCTGCTGAGAGTGGCGTTACCGCTGATGGTGTAGGCGCCCGGCGCCAGCGTGGCGCCGGCCAGCATACCGGCCAGCGGCTGGCTGGTCAGGGTGGCGCAGGCTGTGCGCGCCGCCGCCAAATCGCTCAGCGCGGCCGTCAGGGCTGGGCCAGTGCTTACAGTACCGCTGTCGGCCACCACCGACGCGCTCGATGCGCCGCCCGTGCCCACCGCGCCCCGCACCCGGATGGGCGCGTCGGGCGACACGGTTACAGTACCGCCGCTCAGCACCCCAAACCGCCCCGCCGCGCCCAGCGGCACCATCGGGGTTTGCGCCTGCGCCCGAAAGGGCGAAAAAATATTAGCGAGCGCCAGCATCGTCGCAACCGCGAAGAGTTGAAGCCAGGCGCCCAATCCCGCCAAAGTGCAATGCAATCTGGGGGGGGGGGCAATTTTGGAAGTGTACCGTCATTGAAAAAAAGGGGTTAGGGTATGGTCGACAGTTGCCGGTGGGCAAGTGTACGACGCGGCGGTCGTATATGCCAGACGGCTTCCGCCGCCAACAGGCTGCCCGGGGCGGCCGTTTTTGTCGGGCGCCGCCCTACCTCCCCAGCCGGCGCTATTTTTACCGCTTCCAACCCGCATCGACGGCATTTTGCCCGCCCCGGAACACCCCGCCACGTACGCAGCGTTGCCGCCCAAGCGTTAGCGCCTCGTTGGCGCCTCGTTGGCGCCTCAGTAGCGGGGTGCCCGCCGACTTATTTCCCCTGAACTCTTCGCTCTTCGCCTTGCCTGTTTTCCGGCCGATTTCGCTTCTGATTGCTGCCCTGCGTCGCCCTGCCGGCTTGCTGCTGGCGGGGGCCACGGCGTTGGCCGTCGCCGCCTGCTCAGCCGAGCGCTCGGGGCCGGTGGGGCGCGCCTACCACAACCTCGCCGCCCGCGACAACGCCTACTTTATGGCCCGCGAGAAGCTGAAAGAGGTGGAAGCCACGCTGCTCAAGAATATGGTCAGCGACTACAATAAGACGCTGCCCGTGCTCGTGCCGATCAACGACCAGGCGGCGTCGGCGGTGGCCGGTGAGATCGAGGATATCGTCAAGAAAGCGTCGCTGCCCATCGCGCGGCACAAAAACTCCAACTGGACCGACGACGCCTACTTCCTCGTCGGGAAGGCGCGCTACTACAAAGCCGAGTTCGACGAAGCCGAAAAGGTCTTCAAATACGTCAACACCACCGGCAAAGAGCCGAACGTGCGCCACGCGGCGCTGGTGTGGCTGATGCGGACGTTCATTCAGGAAAAGCAGATCGACAACGCCATCGCCGTCTCCGACTTGCTCAACAAGGAGCGCGGCCTGCCCGAAAACGCCCGCGACCTGTTTCTGACGCGCGCGCAGCTCGCCATCATTCGGCAGCAGCCCGATACGGCCATTCTCAATCTGCGCCTCGCCATCCCCGAGGTGCCCACCAAAAACGAGCGTTCGCGGCTGCGCTTCATTCTGGGGCAACTCTACCAGCAGCAGGGCAAAGACCAGCTCGCCAACGAGCAATACCGCAAGATTCTGCGCCGCAACCCGCCCTACGAGCTTGATCTGTTTACGAAGCTGAACCTGGCGCAGGTCACGCAGCTGAGCGACGCGAGCGGCAAGGCGAAGATTGATAAGTATCTGGCGCGGCTGCTCAAAGACTTCAAAAACGTCGAGTACCGCGACAAGATTTACTACGAGATGGCGCGGCTCGAATTTCGGCAGCAGCACTACCAGAAGGCGCTGGAGCTGCTCGGCAAGTCGGTGCGGGCCTCCGGCCAGAACGCCACGCAGAAGCCGTACAGCTTCCTGCTGGCGGCGCAGATTTCGTACGACAAGCTCCGCAACTACCGCCTCGCCGGGCGCTACTACGATTCCACGGTGCAGGTGCTCTCGCCCATCGCGCCCGAGTACCCGGCCGCCTTCGACCGCAAGGAAATCCTGGCCGATTTCACGCTGCACTACAACGTAATCGAGCGGCAGGACAGCCTCCAGGAGCTGGCCCGCCTCGACACCGTTGAACTGAACCGCCGCCTCGCCGTCCAGATCAACGCCGAGCTGGACCGGCAGGAAGCCGTCGCTGCCCGCGCCGCCGCGCTGGCCGAGGCCGCCGAACGCGCCGGCCCGGCGCCGGTCAACTCGGCGGCGGCGAGCTTTGGGTCGGCCGGGCTGCCGCCCGGCTCCACAGGAGGCGGGCCGTTTGGCGCCACCAACTCTACCGGCCTCGACCTGGGCACCGCCGCCACCGGCGCCGTGTGGTATTTCGACAACCCCGCCTCGCTGGGCACGGCCCGCGCCGATTTCGTGCGCCGCTGGGGCAACCGCACCTTGCAGGACAACTGGCGCTACTCGTCGCTGAGCCAGCGCGCGCCGGCCGGCGCCACCGACAAAACCGGCGGCCTCGCCGAAGGCGCGCGCGGCGACTCCACCGCCGCCGGCCTCAAAGGCGAAGCCGCCGCCCCCGAGCTGAGCAAGGAGCAACAGCGCGCCAACGCCTTCGCCGCACTGCGGACCACCCTGCTGGCCGACCTGCCCAAGACGCCCGCCGATTTCAAAAAATCGGACGAGCAGATCGAGGAAGCCCTCTTCCAGCTTGCCCGCATCTACGACGAGCGCCTCCACGAGCCGGAATACGCCGTCGAGCGCTACCAGGAGCTGCTCAACCGCTTCCCCGCCACGGCCCACGGGCCGGAGGCGCTCTACGCCCTGTACCTCATCGCGCAGCGGGCGAAGGATGCCGAGGGAATGCGAAAGTGGGCCGCCCAGCTCCGCACCAGATTTCCGAAGACCGAGTACGCGCAGCTCATCGACGACCCCGACTACCGCCAGAAGGCGCTGGCACTCAACGCCCGCGTCCACGTGATGTACGATTCGGCGTTCGTCATCTACCGCGAAGGGCTGTACCCGAAGGCGCGCGCCGCCGTGGCGCTGGCCCGCCGCCAATACCCCGTCAACGACATCGCCGACAAGCTCGCCCTGCTCGACGCGGTGCTCGTCGGCTACACACAACCCGCTCCGACCTACAAAGCCGCCCTCGAGCAGTTCCTCGTAGATTACCCCATCAGCCCGCTCCGTCCCCGCGCCGACGAGCTGCTCGCGGCGTTCAACGCGCCGGTGACACCATCCACGGCCACGGCGTCGGCCGATTCGGCGGCGGCCACGGCACCCGCGCCGGCCGGCCCTACGGGCACGGTGTATTCGATGAATAAATCGGTCGAGCACGGCGTCATCGTGGCGTATCCGCAAGGGGCGCCCGCGTTCAGCAACCTCAAGGCGCAGCTTTCCGACTACCACCGCGCCACGTATTCGTCCAACGAATTCAAGCTCACGAGTCTGCTCTTCGGCGCGCGGACTGAGCTGGTGCTCGTCAAGCCGTTCGAAGATTCGCACGCGGCGATGCAGTACGAGCGCAAGCTCCGGCAGCGCGGCTCGCCGCTGGCGTCGCTGAGCGGCTCGTACCAGCTCATCGTGATCTCGCTGGAAAATTTGCCGAAGCTGTACCAGTCGCGCGATCTGGCCGAGTATCAGGCGTTTTACGAGCGCACGTATAAAGTACCGCAGAACTGAGCGAAGGGGCAATGGACCACGAACCTCCGGTTCGCCACGTTGCTCAGCTGCCATCCGCGCGTGGCCCAAGGTAGCACTCCCTACGCGATAGCAACCCCGAGGTGTGGAGCACAACCCCTTCGGGGTAGCCTAACGACCGAACTCCGTGTGTCCAACCGACGGCCTGCCGCGCACCCGGCAGATTTGCATTTAGCATACGCCAAAAAGTATCTTTGCACCCGCAATTCAGTGCAGACCCGTCGGCCACCGGCCGTGGGCACCGCAGGAGGGGCCGGCTCACGCCGCCCCTTTGTTGTTTTTATCGGGTTTCGGCTCGCTCCTTCCTCTCCTTACAATGCCGCTTTCCACCGAGATGCTCCGCCAGTTGGCCGATGAGGCGCTGCCCGCCGGCAAGGGCCTGTTCGTGCTCGACGCGCGCGTGTCGGACTCGCCGGTGCGCCCCAAAGCGCGCGTGGTGCTCGACGGCGACGAAGGCGTCGGCATCGACGAGTGCGCGCGCGTGAGCCGCGCCATCAACCGCCGCCTCGAAGAAATGCTCGGCGAAGAAGCCAGCTACGTGCTCGAAGTGACCTCGCCGGGCGCCGACGCGCCGTTTTCGCTGCCGCGCCAGTTTCCGCGCCACGTCGGCCGGACACTCGCCGTCACCCGCCCGGACGGCACCACCGTGCAGGGCGAGCTGCTCGCGGCGGCGCCGACCGGCATTACCCTCGCGCCGGAAGCCCCCAAGCGCGGCAAGGGCAAGCAACCCGCCGCCCCACCCCCACCGGCCACGCTCGACATTCCGTTCGCGGACATCAAGTCGGCCGTCGTCGTCATTTCCTTTAAATAACCGCGTTTGAATTGAGCGTCTGATTTTTTCACTCGACACTCAACCCTCAAAACCTCCCCAATGAACCACTCCGAGCTGATTGAGTCGTTTGCCGAATTCGCCCGGTCGAAAAACATCGACCGGCCCACGATGATGCGCATCCTGGACGAAGTATTCCGGGCGATGATCAAAAAGAAATACGAGTCGGACGAGAACTTCGACGTCATCGTCAACCCCGACAAAGGCGACCTCGAAATCATCCGTAACCGCGAAATCGTGGACGACGACTCGGAGGATATCTGGGATTTCGATAAAATTCCGCTTTCCGAAGCCCGCAAGATTCAGGACGACTTTGAAGTCGGCGAATCGGTGGCCGAGGAGGTCAAGATGGAGGATTTCGGCCGCCGCGCCGTGCTCACGGCCCGCCAGACGCTGATTCAGCGCGTCCGCGACCTCGAGAAAGACCTGATGTACCAGAAGTACAAGGATTTGGTCGGCGAGGTGATTTCCGGCGAGATCGCACAGGTGTGGGGCCGCGAAGTCATCGTGCTCGACAAAGACGACAACGAGTTGGTGCTGCCGCGCGCCGAGCAAATCCCGAAAGACCGCTACCGCAAGGGCGACATCATCCGGGCGGTGGTGCAGCGCGTCGAAATCCTCAACGGAACGCCGAAAATCGTGCTCTCGCGCGCGTCTCCCACGTTTATGGAGCGGTTGTTCGAGCAGGAAGTGCCGGAGATTTTCGACGGCCTCATCACCATCAAAAACATCGTCCGCGAGCCGGGCGAGCGCGCCAAGATTGCCGTCGAGAGCTACGACGACCGCGTGGACCCCGTCGGGGCGTGCGTGGGCGTGAAAGGCTCGCGGATTCACGCCATCGTGCGCGAGTTGCAAAACGAGAACATCGACGTCATCAACTTCACCGATAACCTCGACCTCTACATCCAGCGCGCGCTGTCGCCGGCGAAAATCGTGTCGATGAAGATCGACCAGGACGCCAACCGCGTCTCGGTGTTCCTCAAACCCGACCAGGTGAGCCTCGCCATCGGGCGCGGCGGCCAGAATATCAAGCTGGCCTCGCGGTTGGTCGGGATGGAAATCGACGTCTTCCGCGAGTCGGAAGGCTACGACGACGAGGACGTGGCCATCGACGAGTTTGCCGACGAAATCGACGGCTGGGTGATTTCGGAGCTCAAGCGCGTCGGCTTCGACACGGCTCGCTCCATCCTCGGCGCCGACCGTCAGGACCTCATCCGCCGCACCGAGCTGGAAGAAGAAACCATCGACGACGTGATCCGCGTCGTGCAGCAAGAGTTGGAAGAGGAGTAGGGAGAATGTGCTGATGTGCTGATGTGCTACAGCGGTTTTCGGGTCTATTTACGTCCTCGTAGAGACGCATCGTTGCGTCTGCGGCGGTTAGGCCACGCAGCGGCGCCGGGCAGCGGAGACGCAAGGATGCGTCTCTACCCCGTCCACTGACCCTGAGTCCGCTCTGATTGCTCTATCTCATTAGCACACTAGCACATTCTTCTACTTCCCCTGAACCCACCGCCCCGGCCGCGTCGTTACCCTTTTTCGCACCTGCTTAGCTATTCCGCTAACATTATCCCCCGTACCTTTACGCCCGTATGGCAGAACAACCCGCGATGAGGCTCGGAGCGGCCGCGACGAAGTTTAACGTCGGCCGCGACACGCTCATCGAATTTTTGACGAAGAAGGGGCACGACGTCCTCAACAACGTCAACACCAAGCTTACGCCCGACCAAATGGCGCTGCTGATGAAGCAGTACGCGCCGGATGAGCAGGCCAAAATCGAAGCCAGCAAGCTGAGCCTGGGCAAAACGCCCGGCAGCCTGGAAGACGACGCCCAACGCCTGGGCGCCCAGAAGGCGGATATCAACCCGTTCCTGTCGCGCAAGGAGCAGTCGAAGACCGCCGTTGCCGTGGAGGCGAAGGTGGGACAAGTGCCGGCTCAGAAGGCTGAGCCGGCGCCGGCTGCTCCGGCCGCCCCCGCGCCGGTCGTGCCTGCACCTGCTCCGGCCGCTTCGGCACCGGTGCTGGCAACTCCAGCCGCTCCGGCTGCCACCCCCGACGCTCCTGCCGCTCCCGGCCTTAAAGTGCTCGGCAAGATTGAACTGGACGCCAAAGGCCGCGTCGTGCCGCCTCGGCCGGCTACGCCGCCCGCCGCGCCTGCTCCGGCTGCTCCGGTCGCCAAAGCAGCACCGACGCCGAAACCGCCCGTCGCCGCGCCCGCCGCGACCGAAGCCCCGGCGGCACCTGCCCCGGCCGCCGCGAAGGCAGAACCTAAGGCAGAGCCTGCTGCTCCGGCGCCGCCGCCGGTTGCGCCGTCGACCGCTGCTGCACCGGCACCGGCTCCCGTGGCCGCGCCTACACCGCCGGCGGCAACGGCCGCACCTGCCACGCCCGTTGCCGCCGCACCGGAAACCCCGAATGCTGCTGCACCGGAAGACGGCGACGGCACCATCGTGGCCAAAGCCGACAAGCTGCAAGGTCTGACCGTACTCGGCAAGATTGAGCTGCCGCTCGACGCGGGTCGGCGTGGCCCCGGTGGTCGGCGCCCCGTGGCCTCGAGCGACGTGCGGAAGAGCGGCCTCGGTGCCAACGCCACCGAAGGCGGCAAGAAAAAACGCGCTCGCCTCACCACGCCCGGCCAACCGGGCGGTGGCGGCACCGACCAGCAATCGCGGCCGCTGTCGGCTCCGGCCGGGGGTGGCTATCAGCAGCGCGGCCCCGGTGGGCCGGGCGGCCAACGCGGGCCGGGTGGCCCCGGCGGGCAGCGCGGATCGGGGGGTCAGCGTGGTCCCGGGGGGCCGGGTGGCCCCGCTGGGCAGCGCGGCGGCCAGCCCAACGCCCCGCGCGTGGAACTGACCGACAAGCAGATTCAGGATCAGATCAAGAACACGCTGGCCCGGCTCTCGGGCGGTAACAACCGCTCGCAGATCACCAGCCGCCGTAAGGGCCGCGTCGATCGCCGCGCCCGCTCGGCCGAAGCCGCCCAGGAGCGCGAGCGTCAGGAACAAGCCGAAGCCGGGACGCTGAAGCTGACCGAGTTCATCTCGGCCAACGACCTGGCGTCGCTGATGAACGTCTCGGTCAACGAGATCATCAAGGTGTGTATGGGGATGGGGATGTTCGTCTCCATCAACCAGCGCCTCGATGCGGAAGCCATCACAGTCATCGCCGACGAGTTCGGCTTCGACGTGGAGTTCCTCTCGGCGGAGGAAGAGGAAGTAGGCGTCATCGAAGAAGACGACCCGGACGCCCTTGAGCCACGCGCGCCCATCGTGACGATTATGGGTCACGTGGACCACGGCAAAACGTCGCTGCTCGACTACATCCGCAACGCGGCCGTGGCGAAGGGTGAGGCCGGCGGCATCACGCAGCACATCGGGGCCTACGAGGTGACGACCAAGGACGGCCGCCACGTTACGTTCCTCGATACCCCCGGTCACGAAGCATTTACCGCGATGCGCGCCCGCGGCGCCAAGCTGACGGACATCGCCGTCATCGTGGTGGCCGCCGACGACTCGGTGATGCCCCAGACGAAGGAAGCCATCAACCACGCCCAGGCGGCGCAGGTGCCGATCGTGATCGCCCTGAACAAGATGGACAAGCCGGCCGCCAACCCCGAGAAAATCAAGGAAGAGCTGTCGCAGATCAACATCCTTGTGGAAGACTGGGGCGGCAAGTACCAGTCGCAGGGCGTATCGGCGAAGAGCGGGATGGGCGTCGATGAGCTACTCGAAAAAGTGCTCCTCGAAGCCGAGCTGCTCGACCTGAAAGCCAACCCCGACCGCGGTGCCGTGGGTACCGTGGTGGAGGCGTCGCTCGACAAAGGGCGCGGCTACGTGACCACGGTGCTGGTGCAGACCGGTACGCTGAAAATCGGCGACGTGGTGGTGGCCGGCCAGCACTACGGCCGCGTGAAGGCAATGACCGACCACCGCGGCAAGAAGATGAAGAATGCCGGCCCCTCGATGCCCGTGCAGGTGCTCGGCTTCGATGGTGCTCCGCAGGCCGGCGACAAGTTCGTGGTGTTCGAGACCGAGCGCGAAGCCCGCGAACTGGCCTCGCAGCGCCAGCAGTTGGCCCGCGAGCAGAGCATCCGCACGAAGAAACACATCACGCTCGACGAAATCGGGCGCCGCCTGGCTATCGGCACCTTCAAGGAGCTGAACGTCATCGTGAAGGGCGACGTGGACGGCTCGGTGGAAGCACTGGCCGACTCGCTGCTCAAACTCTCGACGCCGGAAGTGCAGGTACGCATCCTGCTCAAAGGCGTGGGGCAGATTTCGGAAAACGACGTGCAGCTCGCCTCGGCGTCGGATGCCATCATCATCGGCTTCCAGGTGCGGCCCTCGCAGCAGGCGCGCAAGCTGGCCGAGCAGGAGCAGATCGACATCCGCCTCTACTCGATCATCTACAACGCCATCAACGAGGTGAAGGACGCGATGGAAGGCCTGCTGGCCCCGACCGTGCAGGAGGTCGTGACGGCGACGCTCGAAGTGCGGCAGGTGTTCAACATCACCAAAGTGGGCGCCATCGCCGGCTGTATGGTGACGGACGGCACCATCACGCGCAACTCGAAGATTCGTCTGGTGCGCGACGGTATCGTGGTGCATACCGGCGACGTGCTCGCCCTCAAACGCTTCAAAGACGACGTGAGCGAGGTGCGCCAGGGCTACGATTGCGGGGTGTCGTTCAAAGGCTTCAACGCCATTCAGGAAGGCGACATCATCGAAGCCTTCAAGGAAGAAGAAGTGAAGCGGACACTGTAACTGGTTTCTGGTTCCTAGTTTCTGGGTTCTTGTTGCCGCCCCGGCTGCCTGTTGTGGTGGTCGGGGCGGTTTGGCGTTGGCCGTGGACTGAGCTGTAGCTGAATACCCACTATGTCTTCTATTGACTCAATGCCGGAAACCGCTAAAATCCCTGTTTACTCGGACATACAGATACTATGGGGCTCCCTTCTGGGAGGCCCGCTGACGGCGCTGTACCTTCTCGCCGCCAGCCTGCGGCAGGTAGCGCCGGCCGTCGTACGGCGGGTGCTGCTGGCAGGCGGCGGATTGAGGCTGCTGCTTGCACTAGCGATTCCATTTTTACCGGCTACGTTTCCCCGAACCATCATCCCCCTGACCTCTCTCTGCTTGCGCGGCAGGTCGCGGTCCTTTACCATCTTAAGCCGGCCGCCATCACCTCATCCGAATCGTACACGACCGCGTCGAACTGGCGTGTGCTGGGTAGTAGCCTCGTGGGTCTACTTGCTTTTCTACTGTTTTTCTCGGAGTGACTATGGTTCTTGAAGCCGTCGGCATCGTCACTCTACCAGAAGCCTGAACACACAACTTCTCCGTCGCGGTGGCGTTTGGGCGTTGAATGAGCCGCGGATTCGTCAAGGAAGATGACTTGCTGCCCCCGCCCGTAGTGCCGCCCCGCGCGCCGCTACCGCCGGGGGTGCCCAACTACGTCACGCCGCGCGGCCTGGGGCTGCTCCGCGCTGAGTTGGTCGGCCTCGAAGCCGACCATGCCCGCCTCGACGCTACGCCCACAGCCGACGCGCAAGCCCGAACGCAGGAATTGCTGATACTCAACGGGCGCATCTCGGCCCTGACCACCCGGTTGACCAGCGCCAAAGTAGTGGAGCCGCGCACCGTGGCGGATGAGGTGCGATTTGGCGCCGTAGTTGAGTTGCACACCGCCAACGGGGCGCCGCGCCGCCTGACGATTGTCGGCGTGGATGAGGCCGACGCGGCGGCCGGGCGCATCGCGTTCACGGCGCCCGTGGCGCGGGCGCTGCTGGGCAAGCGCGTCGGCGAGACGATAGTGCTGCCAGGTGCCCCGCCAACGCAGCCGACCACGATTGCAGCGATTGCGTACGAGGGGTAATCTTTCAACTCGTTACGTATGCAGCCTCGTCGTCTTGTGCTTGGTGCGTTGGCTTTGGGCTTCATCGCCGGCGGCATCAACCACTTCCTCAACCCCCGGCCGTACCTCACGATGATGCCGCCGTGGGTGCCCGACCCACCCGCTGCCAACGCGGCGGCGGGCGTGGCCGAAATCGCGGGGGGCGTGGGGCTGCTGGTGCCGCCGCTGCGGCGCCCGGCCGGGCTGGGGCTGCTGGCGCTGCTGGCGGCCGTTTTTCCGGCCAACGTCCACGTTGCGCGGCACGGGTGGCCGGGCGTCAGGCTGCCGAAGTGGGCGCTGTGGGCGCGGTTGCCGGTGCAGCCGGTGCTGCTGGCGGCGGTGTGGTGGGCGGCGGTACGGCAGCCGGAGTAGCCGGAGTGGAAGCACTCGCGGGCGATGAGGCTTGCGGCAGCGGCTCGCGCACCAGTTCCTGCATTCGGGCCAGCGATTCGTGGGCGAAGCGCCGTTGCAGCATCCGCCCGAACAGCTTGAAGCCGAGGCGGTAGAACGGGTTACGGATGCGGTCGGGCTGCGAATAGGCGTGGACCCGAAACACTACCCGACCCGTGCCCAGATGCTTATGCACCGTGAACGTGATTTCGCCCTTCTCGAAGTGGCCTTCCAGCGTACGGTAGTGGTAGCCCCACACGCGCTCGCAGGCGGCCGGGTCGGTGGTGCCCGCCGTGGCGCCCGTTGGGTCGGTGACGGGGCGCTCTTCATCGACTACACCGCCCACCTCCACGCCGAACCAGAACGTGAAGCCCAGAAACCGCGCCCGAATGAGCATCCGGCGCCCATCGAGCGGGCCGTCCGGCGCGAAGATGCCCGTCACGAGGTCGGGGGGCGGAAAACGGTAGTCGCGCACCACGGCGCAGGCGCGCACGAACGAGCCGTCGGGCACGGGCGGGCCGGGCGGCTCGGCGGGCAAATCGGTTTCGTAATCGTCGATTCGCCAGCCCGCTTCGGCAGTGTACTCCGAGGCGCGCGTCGGGTCATAGTTGACTTTGGCGGTGCCGAAGGCGTCGAGCCGGGCGCGGTGCTGCTCCCAGAGCGAGGGCGGGGCGGCAGAGGAGGGTGGGCGATTCATAGCGGCTGGCGGGTATGCTGTTCGGCCGGTTCGGCGGGGGCATCGTGGTTGTGCGTGATGACCTGAACCGGGCCGAGCGGTTCGCCGCCGCCGGCCTCGGCCACGCGGCGGCAGAATGTCACCCACGTTTCTTCCTGTAGCTGCTTGCCCACGCCGATAGTCGCGTACGCGAACGCCACCAGCCCATCGCGCGAGCGGGCGCGCGAGCGGATTTCGAACCGGACGGCGCCGCGCGGCAGCGCCAGCTCGCGCACCGCGAAGCGGATGCGCCCCGCTTCGGGGTGGCCGTCGAGCGTACACAGCTCAAAATGGCGCGGGCCGACTTCCACGACGCGCACCCGCCCATTCCACGGCCCCAGGATGCGGATATGAAACTCGTGCCCCACGCGCAGCTCGTCGTCGGGGGCGCCGTGGGTTTTCTCGAATTCCGCCAGCAGGTCGGGCGCCAGCTCCGCGACGTGCCGCGAGACATACTGAAACAAGGCCGCCGCCGACAGGCGTGGGTGGTCGAGGTCGATGAAGTAGCGCCGCTCGAGCAGCGGCCCGGAGCCGGAGTCGGCGGATTGTTCGGTAGCGGAAGCGGCAGAGGCGGCCATCGGGACGGGTAGCGGCGAAGTCGGTGGGCCGCTGCCATCGCCCTATACCGCGAAAACGACCATCGGGGTACACGCCCTGGCTGCTTTACGCGGCAGCGCCTACATTTCGCACTTTCACCTTTCAACCCAGTCGCAGATGTCGGTTATACCTTACTCCATCCCCGCCGCCACGCGCATCGGGCACGTTCATCTCAAAGTCAGCGACCTCGACCGGGCGCTCGCGTTTTACCACGGCCTGCTGGGCTTCGAGATCACTGCCCGATACGGCAAAGACGCGGTGTTTCTATCGGCCGGCGGCTATCACCACCATCTCGGCCTCAATATGTGGTTTAGCCGGGGCGCGGGGCCGGCGCCGCAGCGGGCGGCGGGCCTGTTTCATACGGCCATTCTGTACCCCGAGCGGCGCGACCTGGCCACCGCCTACCGGCGCCTGCTCGATGCTGGATACCCGCTGACGGGTGTCGCCGACCACGGCGTATCGGAAGCCCTCTACCTCGACGACCCCGACGGCAACGGCGTCGAACTGTACTGGGATCGCCCCCGCGAGCAATGGCCCCACGACCCTTCCGGCAACCTCCAGATGTACACCCGCCCGCTCGATTTGCTCGGTTTGCTGGCCGAGCTGGGTGGCTGAGGCGCCCCCAACAACAAAAACGGCCGACCTCCGCACGCAGCAGAGGCCGGCCGTTAAGTGGCGGCAAACCGGAGGGCAGCTTATTTCAGTACGCTCACCGATTTGGTGACTACCTGGTCGTCCAGGTTCACCTGCACCGTGTACATTCCGTTGGCGAGGTGGCCCAGGTCCACGCTCTTCACAGCGTTGTCGTGCATCGAGCCGGTGTACACCACGCGGCCGAGGTTGTCGAGTACGCGCAAGGCCACGCGGGTAGCGCCGGTCTCGGTCAGGCTCACATTCACGAGGCCAGTCGAGGGGTTGGGGTACACGCCCACCGCACGGGCCAGGGCCGGGTTGTTGACGCCGGTGACACGGTCGAACGTAATGTCGTCGATCCGCAAGACGTATTGATCAGCCAGCGAGAGGCAGTGGAAGCCGACGTACACCGTGCCCGTGCCGGTGATCGGCTGCGAGGTGGCCTGCACATACACCGTATCTCTGATAGTGGTCGCGGGGTAGATGGTGTTGGTCATTGCGGCGACGGTCGGCGCGGTGCCCCACTTCACTTCCAGGCGCTCGGGCCAGATCTGGGCCGTCGGCGTGGACGCCTGCCACCACGTGGCGCGGACTTGCTGACCGGCCGGCACCTGAATGGCCGGCAGGAAGAACCAGTCGTTGGCGGCAGATGCGGCATTGAAGACGTAGCCCATAAAGTTGGGCGCCGAGCGCGCCACGATGCCGGCACCGCCGATGGTGGCCAGCGTATCCTGGTTGAGCTGGCCCCACATGAAGCCGTCGCTGTTGACATCCACCACGCTCACGCCGCACTGGAGTTGCTGCGAGGCGGCGGGCGTATCGAAGTTGAACGTGTAGGGGAAGGTGCTTACCACGGGGGCCATGCAGGTCGTCGAGAAGCTGATCGGCCCGACGTTGGTGCTGAAGCTCGTAGCCGAACAGTTGGTACGGACGTACACGTCGTAGCCGGTCGAAGTGGCCAGGCCGGTGAGGTTGGCCGAGCCGGTGGTGGCGGTTACGGTCTGCGAGCCGGCACCGCCCGGCGTGAAGCCCGGAGCACCATAGTAGATCGTGTAGTTGAGAGCGCCGGGTACGGTCGTGAACGTCACGGTAGCGCCGGTGGCGGTCGGGTTCGTCACGGCCACGTTGGTCGGCACCTGGCAAGCGGCCGGAGCGCCCAGCACCACTTCGATCATCGGACGCAAGGTCAGGTCGAAATCTCTGAAGTCAGTTCCGGCGCCGCCCATCAGGCCAATGGCGAAATAGGTATCGGCTCGCATCGGCGCCTCTTCCTGCGTCCCTACGGGGAAATAGCCTGTCGTGCTTGCCAGCTGGCCGAGGGCCACGAAAAAATCGCCTGGGGTAATGGTCGGCGCCACCGGGAAGGTGAAGGTTTTGTAGGAGCCGGTATCGGCTGCCGTCACGACGTAGTTGGCGGTTTGCGACAGGATGGTACCGGCGCCGTCGAGCACGGCCGCGAAGACCGTCCGACCCACCGTCGCGGCGCCTTCAAGATAAATACGGGCCGAAACCACCGCTGTATCCTGCGTCGTATTGTGTTTCACCGCGATCAGGCCCGAACCGGTGTTATAGCCCACACCACCGGAGGCGGGGCCATTGTCGGCGTAGCGGAAGCGGTCGTTGGTTACTTCCTGCATCCATTGCCGGCTATCATTGCTGGTGTTGTCATCGGCGGGTACCGAGACGGTCAGCGTATTGGTGCCGGTAGTGGTAGCTGAGTAAGGAGCGAACGTCACGAGCACGGTATCGCCAGGGGCAACGTTGGTCAGCGTCTGCGTGTTGGTGAAGGTCGTCACTCCACTGACGGTTAACGTCACGGGGAGGCTGGCGCGCAGGTTGGCCCCGCTGTTAATGACCACTGCCGTCACCGTGTGTGGCACCGCGAACGGAATCGGCAGGCGGCCGAGTGAGTAAATCTCGGCAACGTTGATATCGTTGGCTTGGGTAGCATTGAAACGGAACGTGAGACCGGCCGCTGGCAGCACCGTGTTCCGAATGTTCAAGCGGTTTTGTGCCGGTGGCGGAGTATTACTGTAGGGAGTGTTTTGGAAGGCAGTGGCCAACCACCCCTGAGCCGACGCCTTCGACGCCACCAACACTTCGGTGGTTGGATCAGCACCGGTCAACCCCGACGGTACGCCCAAGAACGCGAATGCGTTGGTGGTAGCAGTCGCAGGGCCGTACACGAACTCAATGCGGCTAGCCGCCTCGTACAGCTTCACTTGAAAGCTGAAGTTAGCCAATTGCTGTGGGACCGTCAGGAATTTATCAGCTACGTTTGCCCACTCAATCGTGCAGACACGGTTGGGTGCCGTGCCGGTAGTAGCCGTGCGGAACGCCACCGCGCCGGTGCCCGGCTCGAGGTCGTAGTTGAACGGCGCAATGATGTTCACATCGAGCGGGTCAACGCTTTCGAGTGCCGATATGCTCGCATATGCCTGCGGATCCGTGTAATACAGATCAGTAGCTGACGGAGCCGTAGCACCGAGCTTGATAAAACCGTTCGTGTTGAACACAAACTGCGTGAATGACTGCCCATTGTACGAGAACGGGAAGCCGATAGCCTGCGGCGCTGAGTTGGCGTCGTCGTTGTTGGCTACGGTAATGTCGGTTGCGGTTGCACCCAGCGGCGTGTACGTGCCGACCGATTTGGTCGCGTTGCCGGATGAATAGCTGAACTGCGCCTGTGCCGGCAACAGGGCTGCGCCCGTCAGCAGTGCCGCTAAGGCGCCGCAGCGCACCGCAAGTGGTAGGGATTGGAACATACCAGGAGAAAAATGAAAAAAACTGAACACGATACGCCGATGCCGCCCCGCGACCTCCGCACTACCGACCCGATGGGTAAAGAGGGTCGATGTTCAAAAGTACGCTAAAAACGGCAGTTGGCCGGCAGCACCCCGTCTCCAGACGACTGCGGGCAGTGCCGCGTTACCCACATCAAACAATAAAAATGGGGGCAGCCGGCTCCGGCCGTAGCTTCGCGGCCTGCCTATGCCGCGACATTCCGCCCTCGCCGCCGCCACCGAACCCGTTACCGCCGTCGGGCGGCGTACCGTTGCGTTCCTGGGCGCGGGCCACGTAGCCGCCCATCTGGCGCCCGCGTTGGCGGCAGCGGGCCACCGCGTAGCGGGCGTCTGGAGCCGAACGCCTGCCCACGCCGCCGCGCTGGCCCATCGTCTGCCCTCGGCGCGGGTGCTGGTTTCCCCTGCCGAAGCCGCCGCCCTCGCGCCCGACCTGGTGCTCGTGTGCGTCCCCGACCACGCCGTGGCGGCTGTGATTGCGGCAGCCGCACTACCGCCCACTACTCCCGTGGCCCACACCGCCGGGGCGCTGCCGCTGCCCGCGCACCCGCACGCCGGGGTGTTCTATCCGCTGCAAACCTTCAGCGCCGGCCGCCCGCTCGACCTGCGGGCGGTGCCGTTTTTTCTGGAAGCCACCGACACCGCTACCGCCGCCGTGCTGGCGGCGCTGGCCCACGACCTCAGCGCCCAGCCCGCGCGCTGGCTCACGACCGCCGAGCGCGCGCCGCTGCATCTGGCGGCCGTGTTCGCGGCCAACTTCCCGAACCACCTGCTCGGCATCAGTCGGCAGGTGCTGGCGCAGGCGGGGCTGCCGCTCGACGTCCTGTGCCCGCTGGTGGACGAAGTGGTAGCCAAAGCATTCGCCGCCGGGGGCGGGCCGTTCAGCGTCCAGACCGGCCCCGCGCGCCGCGCCGACGCCCCTACCCTGGCGGCGCACCGCGCCCGCCTGCGCGCCGACCCGGCCCTGACGCCCTGGCTCCCGGTGTACGACGTGCTGACGGCCGCCATTCAGCATACCGGGGCCACCCCGCCGACGCCTGGCGCGGCGCCGCACGACGAGGCGCCGTAGCCCCGGCCTACCTTTGCAGCCCGGCACGAGTGGCCCGTGGGGCCTCGCTGCTACTTTGTATGCACACTGTTTCCATTACGTTCCGCTTCGCCGACGGCCAGCCCGAACAAACCCATCTGGCCGCCGAAGGCGAATCGGTACTCGACGTGGCCCTCGACCACGGCATTGAGCTGCAACACAATTGCGGCGGCGTTTGCGGCTGTTCGACGTGCCACGTGTACGTGCTCGGCGGCGGCGATTCGCTCCCTGAAATCTCCGACAAGGAAGAAGACTTCATCGACCGCGCCATCAATCCGCGCATCAACTCGCGGTTGGGCTGCCAGTGCGTGGTGGGCGCCGATACCGAGGACTTGCTGATCGAGGTGCCGCCGCAGGATTTCCTGGGCCACTAAGGATGGAGATGGTGAAGGGATTTTTTGGGATTGAGGGATTTCTACGCAATCAGAAGTCACTCAACTGGAAATCATTTCAAGTAGAATAGTACGCAATGAACCACTTTGAGCCGCCGATGCACTGGGCCGACCACGAAGACATCGCTCTGGCACTGTACGAAAAATTCGGCGACGACTTCACCGAAGCCAAAATTTACCGTATCCGCTTCACCGACCTGCTCGAGTGGGTGTTGAGCCTGCCCAACTTCGCCGGCACCCGCGAGCAGGCCACCGAAGGCCACCTCGAGCAGATTCAGGCCAAGTGGGTGTACGAGTGGCGCGATAATCAATAAACCTGTTGCGAAGGCCACACGGCTGAAACAGCCGGTTGGTGTTCGGTGAAGAACCCTGAAAGAGTTGTGTTACACCGCTCCGTGTTGCTATCCGGAGGGGATTGCTACCCTGAGCTACCCGGCACCTGCTGCGTCGGCCGCCGGCCTGTGGCACCTTTTTCGGCGGCTCCGGCGTTGGCCGGCCTGACGTACGTCGGGCAACGTTTTGGCGCCCGGCCGCGTCTCTACACTCCGTTATGCGTCGGATTCTGAGCTTCTTTCTGCTGTGTGTGCTGCTGGCGGCCGGTGGGTCGGCGTGCAATACGTCGCGCAACATTCCGTGCCCGACCGACGAGGCAAAGGGCGGCCTGTTCGGCTTCCTGAGAAAGAAAAAAACCAATGCCACCGCCGCGATGCAGGAAGCCGAGGGCCAGGGCGACGCCGCCGACTCGCCCACTGCCGCACAGGCCGATGTCGGGCGCTCCATCGGCGGTGGCGGCTTCAAGGAAGACAAGCACGGCCTCATCAAGAAGAAAAAGTATAAACACCTCCGCAGCCGCGACCGCATGGGGCAGCGCTCGTTTCTGGGCTTGAAGTTTTAAGCGGCACGCCACAAGCTGCAAGCTGCAGGTTCACAATCTGATTGTGAGGCATTGATAACCAATCGGAAGCCGATCAACTTTCGGTTAACTCCTTAAACCTGCGGCGCTGCCGTACGCTCTTACTCAGCGAGTCTCCGGCGCGAAGGCCGTATCCTTCGCCACTCTTTCGTCAGTCAGGCATATGGAAACGTTTTCTTTTCGTCGGGTTGCGCTGGTGAGCGCCGTGATGCTGCTGGCAGCGTTGGCGCCGTTCGCGGCCGACGCGCAAATCGAGAAGATGAGCAACCGGAAACTGCGCGCCGAAACCAGGCGCGCCGCCCGCCAGGCTCGCCGAATGGAGCGCAAAGTGAGCCGCGAAGACCCCGGCGCCGGCGCGTACCTCGATATGTCGGTCTATAATATGAAGCCGAACGAAGACGGCCGGAGGTCGGTCAAGACCACCGACGGGCGCGATAATTATCAGTTCACCAAATCCGGCGAGCCAATCGTGACGTCGGCGCCGCTGCTGACCCCCAAGCGCCTCAAACGAAAAAAATAGGCCGGGCGCCCGTTTTTCGCGTATGCTCACGCGCCGCTCCTCCGAATTGCCGGCGGGCGGCGTGTCGTGTTTTCTGCCTGAATCACTCGCTTTTTCCTTCTCTCCGCCGATGACCTGGCACCCGCTCACTTCCGCCGAAGAGCTAGATGCACTCCTGACCGAATCGGCCACGCGGCCGGTGGCCATCTTCAAGCATTCGACCACCTGTTCCATCAGCGCCACCGCCAAAAACCGGCTCGACCGGCAATGGGACGGCGTGGTCGGCGAAGCCGTCAAGCTCTATTACCTCGACCTGCACCGCTACCGCCCCGTGTCGAACGAAGTGGCGGCACGGCTGCGCGTTGTTCACGAATCGCCGCAACTACTGTTGATTCAGGACGGCGTATGCACCTACGACGCCTCGCATCTGGGCATCCGCGCCGAGGCCGTGAAGGAGAAGGTTGGGAAGGGGTGAGGTTCGATGTGGGAGATGTGGGGATGTGAGGATGTAGCTGACGGTAATCAAAAAGCTCCCGGAAGTGTGGGCGGTGCTGACCACCGACGAGAAGTATGTAGCTGATGATAATCAAAAAGCTCCCCTCCCCGGCTGGGGAGAGGAGCTTTTTAATTACCGATAGCCGCATCGGCCCATATCCGAATTAGCTCATTAGCCCATTAGCACGTTAGCACGTTAGCGTCCCTCCCTCCCCACTCAAATCGGGCAACTTGCTCAATGTCGGGGTGCAGGCTGAGGGCTACGGGGCAGGTAAGGGCGGCGCGCTCGAGAACCTCGCGGTCGCGCGCGGAAAATGCGGCGGTGGCGGGCGGGAACGTGAAATTGAGCCGGATGCGGCCGATGCGGCGCGGCCCGTCAGGGGCCATCTCTTTGGTGATTGCCACGCGCGTACCCGTCAGGTCGAGGTGGTGCTGGGCGGCTTTGATGCCCATCAGCGTGAGCATACACGAGCCGAGCGAGGCGCACGTGAGGTCGGTCGGCGAAAACGCTTCGCCCCGGCCGTGGTTGTCGAGGGGCGCGTCGGTGACGATGCGGTTGCCCGATGCGACGTGCAGCGCCACCGTGCGTAGCTCGCCCGCGTATTCGGTTTCGATGGTTGGCATAGGATGTAAAAATACGCGCGCGGCCCCAACGCTCGCGCACCGTGCAGCGTTGGAGCGCAGCGGGGAATCTTGCGCCGCGTGTTCCCGTTGCACCCGTACATTGCGGTGCTTTCGGGCCGTCAGGGTGTTGGGTTTTTTCTTTTAGTTGCCTCCGTGCGTTTGCTGATCGTTCGTTGTTTGCTGGGGCTGGGCCTCGTGGGGCTGGTGCCGGTGGTTGCTCTGGGGCAAAGCCAGCCGGCAGCGTCGCGCCTGCCGGGCGGCGGGCGGCCGGCCATCGGCAAGGCCGCCACGGGCGCCGAGCCGCCGTACCGGAGCGAGTTCGTGTACGGCGTGACGAGCACCTCCAACTCGGGCATCATCGCGGGGGGCGGCATCCGGTCGTCGCACTACTGGAAGCCCGATTGGCTGTGGTTCTGGTCGTTGCAGATCAACGAAGTCAAGAACCGAAAGGAACTGCGGGTGCAAAGCTCCGTCAATGGCGATCAGTTCGTCAGAGGCAAGACCGCCTTTCTTTACGCCGTGCGGCCGTCGTTCGGCTTGCAGCGGGTGGTGCTGCACAAGGCCGCCGAGCAGGGCGTGGAAGTGAGCGCGATGCTTTCTGCCGGGCCAACCATCGGCCTTGGAGTGCCTTACTACGTGTATTACGTGTATGATCCGGCGCCGTGGCTGTTGCCCGAGGACGTCAGGAAAGAGCGCCACGAGCCAATGCGGTCGGGATATGCGCTGGATAGAGTGGCCGGCGGGGCGTCGTTCACGACCGGGCTGGCGGAGGCGAAGGTCATTCCCGGCGTACACCTGCGCGGCTCGCTGGCGTTTGAGTACGGCCGCTACCGCGAAAGCATCACCGGCCTGGAGGCAGGCGCGATGATCGAGGCCTACGGGCGACGGCCGGAGCTGGTGCCCCAAACGTCCAATCCGCAGGTGTTTTCGTCGGTATTCCTGACGCTGTTTTTCGGGCGGCGAAACTGAGTCGGCCCGCTTGTTCCTGCCGACGAGGCCGGAACCGAATGGTACTTTTGCGGGCTTTTCGGTGGTTGCGCCGGAAAGCCCGTCGTTTTTTGCTCATTCAGGCGCCGTTGGTGCCGTGCCTTGCCGCTGATGGAACCGCTGCTGCTCTCGCTCCCCGTCGTACAACCCCAGGCCGAAGCCCTGGCCCGCCCCAAGCGCCCCGATTGGCTCCGCGTGAAGCTGCCCATCGGGCCGGAGTACGCGCAGGTGCGGCGCCTCGTGGATGAGCACAAGCTCCACACGATCTGCGAGTCGGGCAACTGCCCCAATATGGGCGAGTGCTGGGGCGCCGGCACGGCCACGTTTATGATTCTGGGCAACGTCTGTACGCGCTCGTGCTCGTTTTGCGCCGTGGCCACGGGCCGCCCCACCGAGTACGACACCGACGAGCCGCGCCGCGTGGCCGAGGCCATCCGGCTGATGGGCGTCAAGCACGCCGTGATCACGAGCGTGAACCGCGACGAGCTGAAAGATCGCGGCGCCGCCATCTGGCACGAAACGGTGGTGCGCGTGAAGGAGCAATCGCCGGAAACCACCATCGAAACGCTGATCCCCGACGTGAAAGCCAACTGGGCCGCGCTGGACGTAATGATTTCGGGCGGGCAGGAGGTAGTGTCGCACAATATGGAAACCGTGGGCAGCCTCTACCGGCTGGTGCGCCCGCAGGCCCGCTACGACCGCTCGCTCGAGCAGATTCGGCGCACCAAGCAGGCCGGCAAGCGCACCAAGTCGGGCATTATGCTCGGGCTGGGCGAGACGCGCGACGAGATGTACGCCGCAATGGACGACCTCGCTGCCAACGGCCTCGACATCCTCACGCTCGGCCAATACCTCCAACCCACCAAGCGCCACATCGAAGTGGCCGAGTTCATCCACCCCGACCTCTTCGCGCACTACCGCGAGGAAGGGTTGCGGCGCGGCCTGAAGTACGTGGAGGCGGGGCCGCTGGTGCGCTCGTCGTACCACGCCGAGCGGCACGTGAACGTGCCGATTTAGCGCGGCACACCCCCGCGACGGCCAGCTTTTTTTTGGCGCCCGAAAAGTGCTCATTCACGCCGGATGAGCGCCTTTCGGGCGCCGTTTTCATTCATCCTTAATACTGCGGTAACGCCCGGCCGCAACCGGGCTGGTACCTTTGCCGCCGGAGTTTTCACCTACTTCATCCACGTCCAAACAACTCATTATGCGTACATTACGACACCTTGTGGGGTCGGCGCTCGCGGTGGCAGCCCTTGTGGGGGCGGCGCCAGTGGCGATGGCTCAGACACCGTACTCGTTTCAGACGAGCGGGAACACCTATACGGAGGATTTCTCCACGCTCGGCACTTGGACCGGCCCCGGCACAGCGCCTGGTGCGGTCACCGGTACCGGCACCGGTGCCGGGCCTGCATCGCGTTTCGGCCGTACGGTTACATCTGGCACCACCAACCTGGCCGCAGCGGCTGTAAGCGCGGTCAACATCACGTCGGACGGGCTGTTTGTCACCTCTCTCAGCAACGGTGTATTCAAAGGCACGGCAACACTAACCGGCGTTACGTTGCCCTACATCGCAATGCTGGCGACCGGCACTTCGCCGAATGGTCGTTCGGCGGCGTTTGACGTATTCTTCGACTTCGCTAACCGCAATGCGGGTAGCCTGTCGTTCAACTGGGCGCAGTTGCCGAACCCGACCGGTACGCGAAAAGGTACGCTGCGGATCTATGGAACGACGGTTGCCAACCCCACGTTGGCATCCGACTTCTCGCAGATCGGTACCGACATTACGGTGCAAAACGGGGTAGCGTCGAACGGTAACTTTAGCGCGGTACTGCCCGGCGCATTCAACGGCAGTGCCACTGCCCGAATCCGTTTCTACTATACCTCGGCTCTCGAGCCCGACCCTACGGGTAACCGGCCGGCCATCGCCATCGACGACCTGAATGTAACGGCCACCGCCCTCGGCGGCTCGCCGACTTTCAGCGCGGCGGCTTCGGTGACGGGCCTAAATGGCACCAAAAACGTGACGGCTTCGGGTACGTCGGTGACGCTCAACGGCAGCAATTTGACTTCGACGGTCAATGCCAGCGTAACCGGGCCTTTCAGTGTTTCGGCCACTCTGAATGGCACTTATGGCTCGTCGGCGACCATCGCCGTGATTGGTGGCTCGCCGCAAACCTTGTTTGTGCGTCCCAATACTGCCACTACGGGTGCGCTAACCGGCAGCATTTCGTACAGCGGTGGCGGTTTGACGACTACGCCGAGCAATACCAGCCTTGCCGGCACCGTCGTTGATACGGAGCCGACGGCACAACCCGCACTGGCGTTTTCGAACGTGACCCAGACATCACTCACTCTCAACGTGACAGGCGGTAACGGCGGCAAAGTGCTCATCATCGGTCGCTCCGGTTCGCCGTATCAAAACCAGAGCGGTTTTCAGGCCAGCAATCAGCCTGCCGATGCAACCGCATACGCGCCCAACCCGATATTTGCGAGCGGCGCCGTGGTAGGCACGGCGGGGGTGTACTCGATCAGTAGCGGTACTGCCACTACCGTAAACGTGACGGGCCTGACCGCCGGAACGCAGTACTCGTTCGTGGCTTTTGCCTACAACGACGACAACGGCACCGCCTCTGCCCAGAACTACCTGGCCACGGGCATCCCCGTCAACAGCTCGCCCGGTACGCTTGACCCGAACGTCATCACCGCCACCACCGACCAAGCTCCCGGCACCGTGTACACGTGGATCGGCGCGGCCAACGGCCTGTGGAGCACGGATACCAACTGGTCGCCGACGCGCACCACACCAGCTACGAACGATTTTCTTTCGATTCCGGCGGGTTCGTCCATTCTCTATGATGTGGCCGGCGACCAGACGGTGGGCCAACTCAACATTACGGGAACCGGTGTCGCTACGTTGACGCTCAGCGGAGCTACGTCGCGGACGATCACGGTGAAATTCGCCCCGGCCGGTACCGACTTCTCAGTTCCGGCGGGTGCCACGCTACGCCTGCGGACCGGTTCGACCACCGCTACCGGCTTGAACCTGAAGATAGATACGGGTACGACGGGTATCCTCGGTGGTACGCTTGACATCAACGGCAACTCGACCACCATAACGACCAACGCGCTCGTGACCGTAGATGGTACCTTGACGGTACAAAGCGGCGGCGCGGTGACGGTCGGCAGCTTCGCGACGGGCGCGTCGTTGAGCGGTACCGGCACCACGTTCCAGAACGGCTCTTCGTTGACCAAGAACGGCGGCACCTCGCCGACGGCGACGTTTCAACCCACCTCGACATTCACGTGGGGCGTAGCTAACTCGCTCTCGCTATCGGGTCGTACGTATGGCAATCTGATCCTGAACGACTTCTCGAACGGTGGCGTGACGGGCGCTTCGCTGCTGACGATTAATAACCTAACCTTCAACGTGCCGAGCAAGATCGTGGGCTTCAACCTGACAGGCGGCATCACGATCACCGGCAACATCAACGTGACGGCTGGCACCCTCAATTTCCAGCCCGCTACGGCCGGTATCCTCACGTTCAGCAACTCAACGGCGACGGTGACGTCGGTCAGCCCGATGACATTCTCGAACCTGACGCTCAACAAGCCCAACGGCGGTGCCTTGGTGCTGCGCGATGTGGTCGTTGGTGCTACGGCTCTCACGCTCGGCACCAGCACCAACCTCAACATCAGCGAGAAGCTCACCTTCTCCTCCGGCGCCGGCATCACTACGGGCGGCAACGTCCTCACGCTGCTGAGCAACGCCACCCAGACGGCCTACGTCGTGAGCACCGGCGCGGGCACCGCCACGGCCACCGTGCAGCGCGCCACCGACGGCACGGGCACGGCCGGCAACGGCTACCGCTTCTACGCCTCGCCGGTGAGCGGCCAGAACGTCGGCAGCTTCATCAGCCAGTTCGGTGGGGTGGTCAACACGGCGTACAACAACGCCACGACGCCCAGCACCGTAACGCCGTTCCCGACGGTGTTCGGCTACGACCCTACCCGCGTCAATGCCAACACGACGGCCGGCTTCACGCGCGGCTACGTCTCGCCTGACGGCACCGACGTGATGACGCCCGGCCTGGGCTTCTCGGTGTACAAAAACAACTCGACGGTGGAGTTCAACGGCCAGCTCGTGCAGGGCGCGCAAACGCTGACACTTGCCGGTAACGGCGTCCCTGGTGCCCGTTACGGCTGGAACCTGCTCGGCAACCCCTACCCCTCAGCCCTCGACTGGAGCAGTGTGACCGTGAACACTACCAACATCGACCGCGTGGCCTACACCACCCGCCCGACCGGCTCCGGCCCGAACGACTACGTGTACGTGGCCTACGACAACACGCCGACCGCCACCAACAAGGAGCTGCCGATGGCGCAAGGCTTCTTCCTGCGGAAGAGAATTGCGGGTGCCGCCTCGGTGTCGCTCAGCAACAGCAACCGCGTGACCACCGGCGACGGCAACGCCTTCAACCGCGCCGCTGCCACCACCACGGCTTCGCCGGCCCTGCACCTCACGCTCGGCCAGACCGGTGCCACGGTGCGCCCGGAAGCGGCCGTGTACTTCGCCACCGGTGCCGTTACGGGTCTCGATAGCGAAGACAGCCCGGCGCCCGGCCGCTCGCTCGGCAATGCCCCGACGCTGCTGACGCTGGCCGGTGGCGAAGAGCTGGCCATCAACTACCAGAACGCCGCCGAGCTGGGCACGACCGATGTAGTGGTGCCCGTGCTGATCGCGACGCCCGTAAGTGGCCAGTACAAGCTCGACGCGCCGCTGCTCGCCAACATCCCCGTGGGTACGCAAGTGCTCCTCGAAGACGCCGTAACCGGCCGCTCGCACGACCTGACGACGCTGCCGTCGTACAGCTTCCACTCCGATGCCAACTACGCTGGTCAGCGCTTCACGCTGCGCTTCACGGCGGGCCGCGTGGCTGGTCTGAACAACGACCTGAGCGCCGCCGCCCTGAGCGTGTGGCCGAACCCGGCCAGCGGCACGGTGCGCGTGAGCGCCCCCGCCAACACCGTGGTACAGCTCTTCGACGTAGCCGGCCGCCTGGTGCGGACGGCCCGCATCGACGCCGCCGCCACGGAGCTGAACGTGTCGCTCGACGGTTTGCGTGCCGGCTTCTACACGGTGCGCGCCGGTTCGGCGTCGCGTAAGCTCGTCGTGGAATAGATTTGGACCGAGCGCCCGCGCTATCCGCTCCGTGTTGGTAAGCCTGAGCTTGGTGGCAGACCGCTCTTCCTGATTCCCTCCCTTCCGCTCCCCGGTGGCCGCTGGCCGCCGGGGAGCAGTTTTTTTATGGAGCATCCCGCAGAAATCATCCGGCAGCGGCTTGATACTTTGCGGCTTGGCGCCGTACCTTTGCGGCCCGCCGCCGATTCCGACCGGCGACCTCCACCCGAACTTTCGCCGTACAGGCTTCTTTTCCAGCCCGATGCTGATCATTCAAATCAAAGACAACGAGACCGTTGACCGCGCCCTGAAGCGCTTCAAAAAGAAATTCGAGAAGACCGGGATGATGCGCCAGCTCCGCTCGCGCTCGTTCTTCCAGAAGCCGTCGGTGACGAAGAAAAAGCAGCGCGAGAAGGCGGTGTACAAGCTGCAACTGCAAACGCAGGAAGCCGCCTAAGCCACTTGGCGCACGATAGTGCGCCGCGTTCCGGCAGTTCCGAAAGCCAGCTTTCCCGCGCGGGAGGCTGGCTTTCGGCGTTTGGGGCTTGCTTGTTAAGCCGGCATCACTTGGCAACAGTGGTTAAGCACTTTGCCACACCTTATCCTCCACCTTCCCCCATTGTCATCCTGAGCCCCCTCGGGGGTAAACTCCGCGAAGGACCTTCCCGCCAACAAGCACCGCCGCCTCGCTCCTGCCCGACCCTCTGAGAAAACGCCCGACGCGGTAGCAACCGCCAGAGAGCACGGCAAGCTTGTAGAGAAGTTCTCAGAAGTTGTTTGCGTCATCGCCCGGCGGTTGGGTTGGACCGCGAACCGGAGGTTCGCGGTCCATTCCTGCTACCGCAGCCTCTGAGAAGCTATTACGTTAGCGCCCGGCAGCGGCGGGAGCGCGGGTCTCCGGCCCGCCACGCCGCCAATTTCAGTAACGTAAACAGCCTCTTAGAGGCTGTTTACGTTAATTTCAGAATCCGGCGGATGTTAGCGATGTATATG
>ERZ1066122.521-NODE-521-length-40325-cov-29.937398_pt1 | contig 40325 bp, 32 predicted proteins | sample MGYA00382769_ERZ1066122 | MGnify/ENA primary metagenome ERZ1066122 (study PRJEB33369, sample SAMEA5778352) | biofilm metagenome | biome: Industrial cooling water; feature: Water cooling tower basin; material: Biofilm | place: United Arab Emirates | collected... | reverse complement strand
CCTTGTTGGTGGCGGCGACGATGCGGATGTCGACGGCGATCTCCTTCTTGCCGCCCAGGCGGCGCACCGAGCGGCTCTCGAGCGCGCGGAGGAGCTTCACCTGGATGTCCGGCGGCATCTCGGCCACCTCGTCGAGGAAGAGCGTCCCGCCGTGCGCGTTCTCGAAGGCGCCGGTCTTCTCGTTGGTGCTCCCGGTGAAGGCCCCCTTCTCGTGGCCGAAGAGCTCGTTCTCGAGGATCTCCTTCGGGAGCGCGGCGCAGTTGAGCGCGTAGAAGGGCCCCTTCGCGCGATCCGACTTCTGGTGGAGCGCGCGGGCGACGAGCTCCTTGCCGGTGCCGCTCTCGCCGAGCACGAGGACGCTCGCGACGCTCGGCGCGACGGCCTCGATGAGGCGGTAGACCTCGCGCATCGGCTCGGAGGAGCCGACGAGCTCCCCGAACGACGTGAGGGTGCGGAGGCGGTCGGCGAGCTCGCGGTTGCGCGCGCGGACCTCGGCCTGCTCGAGCGCCTTGGGGATGATCGCCTTGAGGCGCGTCAGCTTGGGGCGCGTGAGCGGCTTCTCGAGGTAGTCGTAGGCGCCGGCACGCATCGCCTCGACGGCGGTGTCGACGCTCGCCTGGCCGGTGATGACGATCACCTCGCACTCGAGCTCCTGCGTGCGGATCGCCTCGAGGAGCTGCATGCCGTCGAGCCCCGGCATGTGCAGGTCGGTGAGGAGGAGCGCGACGTCGCCCTGCTTCAGCCGCTCGAGCGCGGCGTGGCCGTCGGCGACGGTGGCGACGTCGAAGCCATCGGCCTGCAGCACCGCCTCGAGGGGGGCGGTGACGGCCGGTTCGTCGTCGGCGAGGAGGATGGTGCGGGCCATGGGTCAGGCGGTGGGGCCGGTGAGGACGAGGGCACCGTCGACGGGGCGGACGGTGGCGCCGGCGCGTTCCACCTGCACGAGCCATTCCGCGGCGGCCGGCATGGCGAGCGGGCGCCCGGCGACGACTGCGAGCGCGGCGGCGCGGGTCGGGTCGCCGGCGACGCGGAGCGTCCACGGCCCGGCGGCGTCGAGGGCGTGGAGGAGGAGCTCGAGCACGGCCACCCGCAGGAGCGGCGCGGGGAGCGGGAGCAGGGCGTCGGGCGCCCCGGCGCAGTCGCAGGCGACGTGGCGCGTGGGGACGAGCGCCGCCGCCTCCTGCGCGACGGTCGCGAGCGGGGCCTCGTCGGCGCGGGCCCACGCGCCGAGGGCGTCGAGCTGGGTGGCGAGGCGCTCGACGGCGGCGGCCGCGGCATCGCCGTGGCGCCGCGCCGCCTCGACGTCGGCCTGCGGGGCGAAGGCGCGCAGCTGCAGCGCCTCGACCTGCACGCCCACGATCCCGAGCCCGTTGCGCAGGTCGTGCGCGACGACGGGGAGCGCGCGCGCGACCGTGGCGTCGAGGAGCGCGCGGTAGGTGGCGTCCCCCCCGAGCGACGCGGCCGCCGCCCCGCGCTCCGGGACGGCGGCCGCAGGAGCGCCGGAGCGCGTCGCCTCAGTCACTGAGGTCGGCGTCGTCGGGGGCGGCGGCGACCCCGGGCGCGCCGAGCGTGCGCTGGAGGCGCACCGGCTTCACGAACTTCGCGACCACCGGCTTCGTGCCGGCGATGCCGAGCTGCTCGAAGAGGAAGCCGAACTTGGCGTCGTAGGCGGCCGAGAGCGCCGCGACCACGTCGGCCGGGAGCGTCCACATCGCCTTCTTGAACGGGCCGATCGCCTTCTTGCGCGTCTTGTAGATGAACTGCGCGTCGCTGTCGGTCGCCTTGCGCTCGTCCTTCGCGTGCTCGTGGAGCCAGGCGGTGATCTCCTGCGCGAGCGCGGGCGGCAGGTGGTCGTAGAGGATGTTCTGGAAGTTGGTCGCGAGGTGGATCTCGGCCGTCTCGGTCTTCGGGAAGTTGTTGAAGGCCGTGTCGGGGAGCGTGCTCGCGCCGTGCTGCACGGCGCCGGCGAGGCCGTAGTCGCGGCGCGCGATCTCGCCCAGCTCGCGGAGCGTCTCGAGGTCGAGGGCGACGTCGGCGATCGAGCCGTCGGCGAGGACGACGCCGCCGTGCGACGTGCCGCTCTGGACGCTGATCTTGCTCAGCCCCGCCATCCCCGGCGCCTGAGCGGCGAGGGTGCGGTCGAAGCCCTGCATGAAGGCATGGAGCTCCTCGGGGGTGCTGTTCTCGGTGCCGACCTCGCCGATCTCGCCGCCGAGCGAGATGGTGACCCCCTGCGGCTCGACGGAGCGGACGAAGCGGCAGATGTCGACGGCGACGGTGTAGTTGGGCGCCTGCTGCGCGTCGAGCGTCGGCTGCGAGAGGTCGACGAGCGTCGAGGTGTCGACGTCGATGTTGTAGAAGCCGGCGGCGACCGCCTCGGTCACGAGCTGCTTGACGGCGTCGACCTCGGGGCCGGGGTTCGCGGCGTACTTCTTCGCGTTGACCTGGAAGTGGTCGCCCTGGATGAAGAGCGGGCCGCGGAACCCCTCGCGGAGCGCGGCGGCGATCATCACGGCGACGTACTCGGCCGGGCGCTGCTCGGTGTAGGCGATCTCCGAGCGGGCGATCTCGAGGATGAAGGCGCCGGCGTCGAGGCGGTTGGCGGTGCGAAAGATCGCGCGCGCGGTGAGGTAGCTCGAGGCGCGCACGTTGATCGCCGGGACGGTGAAGCCGCCGCACTCGCCGCGCCCGCGGGCGAGGTAGAGGTCGTGGATCGAGGCGCAGCGGACGCCGACGGCCTGGCCGACCTCCCAGAGGAGCCACCGCGCGTAGTCCTTCTCCTCGGCGTCGCCGAAGACCGCGGCCCAGGCGACGGCGTCCATGCGCTCGCTCGCGAGGAGCTCGGGGGCGGTGACGTGGACGTGGCCGTCGGCGACGGTGACGCAGTCGGCGAGGAGGGTCGACGCGATGGCGGGCGTGGCGGTCATTGCCGGGAGTTCGGACGGAGGGGGACGCGGCGGGTGGGGCGGGCCCGGCGCCGGCGCCGGAGCGCTGCAAGATCCCCACCGCGGGGAGCGGGGGGCAAGCCGGGCGGCCCCGAGCGCGGGCGGCGGCGCGGGCGCTTCCGGGTCGCCGGCGTCCGGGGGCGTTCCGTCCCGGGCGCGCGAGCCGGATATTGGCCACTGCCCCCCACGTCGCGGCCGGTCGACGCCATCGCCGGCCGCGCCCCTCTCGACCCCGGCGTCCCGCCACTCTCCCATGCGGCTCCCCCGCTGCGACGCGCCTTCGGCAGGGCCGGCGTCCCCGTGCGCCCGGGTGACGGTTCGACGGAGCCGGCGGTGAGCGCGACCGGCCTCGGCGAGCCCGCGGCACGCATCGCGCCGCTCGCGGCAGCGCTCGCCGGGCGGTACCGCCTCGGCCGCGAGCTGGGGGCGGGCGGCATGGCGACCGTGCACCTCGCGCACGACCTCCGGCACGACCGCGAGGTCGCGATCAAGGTGCTGCACCCGGACCTGGGCGCCGCGCTGGGGGCCGAGCGCTTCCTCCTCGAGATCCGCACCACCGCGCGGCTGCAGCACCCGCACATCCTCCCGCTGCTCGACTCGGGTGACGCCGGCGACGGGCTGCTCTGGTACGCGATGCCGTACGTGCGCGGCGAGACGCTGCGCACCCGGCTCGAACGGGAGCGCCAGCTCCCCGTGGAGGAGGCCGTGCGCCTCGCGCGCGAGGTGGCGGGCGCGCTCGAGCACGCGCACCGGCAGGGGGTGGTGCACCGCGACATCAAGCCCGAGAACATCCTCCTGCAGGACGGGTCGGCGCTCGTCGCCGACTTCGGCATCGCGCTCGCCGTGCAGCAGGCCGGGGGGCAGCGGATGACGCAGTCCGGCGTCTCGCTCGGCACGCCGCAGTACATGTCGCCCGAGCAGGCCACCGGCGAGCGCACCCTCGACGCGCGCACCGACGTCTACGCACTCGGCGCGATGGCCTACGAGATGCTCGCGGGCGAGCCGCCGTTCACCGGGCCGACGATGCAGGCGGTGATGGCGCGCATCGTCGCCGAGGCGCCGCGCGGCCTCGTGGCGCAGCGGCGCACGATCCCGCCGCACGTCGAGGCGGCGGTGCTGCGCGCGCTCGAGAAGCTGCCGGCCGACCGGTTCGCGAGCGCGGCGGAGTTCGCGGCCGCGCTCGTCGCGCCGACCGCGGCACCGAGCGTCGCGCCGGTCGCGCCCGCGCCGGCCGGGGCACCCGCCGCGCCCGCACCCCGGCTGCGATCGGCCACGGTCGCCCGCGTCGGCGCGATCGCGGCACTTGTCGGCGGCGTCGCGGTCGGCGGCTGGGCGCTGGGCCGCGGTGGCGGCGATGCCGGCACCTCGCGTGGGGGCGGCGCGGCGATCGAGTTCGCCTTCGATCCGGGGGGCATCGCGTCGCAGCGCCCGATCGTCGAGGTGTCGCACGACGGCCGGATGGTGGTGGTGCCCGTCGCCGATTCGTCGGGCACGAGGCGACTCGCGCTCCGTCGCCTCGACAGCGCCGAGGTGATCACGATCCCGGGGACCGAGGGGGTGAACAGCGTCGCCTTCTCGCCCGACGACCGGACGCTCGCGGTGCTCGGCGGCGGCCGCATCACCCTCGTGCCGCTCGACGGCGGCGTCGCCACGTCGGTCACGATCGAGACGATCAACCTCGGTCTCGCGTGGTCGCCGGACGGGTGGTTCTACTACTCCCGCAACGACGGGCGGGCCAACGCGCTCTTCCGCGTCCGCGTCGGCGGCGGGGCGCCGGAGCGCGTCACGCGGCCGGACCTCGCGCGACGGGAGTTCGCGCACTGGTGGCCGGCCGTCGTCGACGGGGGACGCGCGGTCCTCTTCGGCACCTACACGACGCCGGTGGAACGGTCGCGCATCGAGGCGGTGGAGCCGGCGACGGGGCGACGCACGGTCGTCGTCGAGAACGCGATGTTCCCGCGCGTGACGGCGGGGCACCTGCTGTTCGTGCGCGGCACCGTGCTGTACAGCGCCCCCTTCGACGCGACGCGGCTCGCGCTCACCGGCGAGCCGCGTCCGGTGGTCGACGACGTCACCACGGTCCCCACCCAGGGATTCGCGGGCGTCGCCGTCTCGGAAGCGGGCGTGCTCGTGCGCATCCGCGCGAGCCGCTTCTTCCCCGTGGCCCGTCTCGTGTGGATCGGGCGCGACGGCGCCGAGACGCCGGTGATGGCGGTGGAGGACGGGTGGGGCGAGCCGCGGCTCTCCCCGGACGGGCGGACCATCGCGCTCGCGCGCAACTACGCGTCGCCCCAGCTCTGGCTGCTCGACGTGGGGCGCGGCGTGCCGACGCAGCTCTCGGCGCCGGGGAGCGTGGCCTTCGCGGCCGTGTGGAGCCCGGACGGCCGGTCGCTCGTGCACACGACCGAGACGCCCGTCTTCGACATCGTGCGCACGCCGGTCGACGGCACCGCGGGGCGCACCGTGCTCGCGAACGACTTCGACAAGCTGGTCGCCGACGTGTCGCCGGATGGGCGATGGCTGGCGTACGCCGAAGTGGCGGGTCGCTCGCACCTCAAGCTCGCGCCGCTCGACGGGGGCCCGCCCCAGCGGCTCGACGGGCGTCCGGACGTCACCGAGATCTCCCAGTACAGCGCCGACTTCTCGCCCGACGGCCGGTGGATCGCGTACGACGAGCGCGTCCGCGGGAGCACCACCGAGGTGTACGTCCGCGCGTGGCCGGGAGCCGGTGCGCGCCGCCAGGTCTCGGCCGGCGGCGGCGAGGAGCCGCGCTTCGCGAGGGGCGGGCGCGAGATCGTCTACCGCCGCGGCGGGGCGCTCCTCGCCGCCTCGTTCGATCCCGTGACCGGCGCGGTGGGGACGCCGGCGGTCGTGCTGCAGCGGCGCGTCGCATGGAGCACCGGCGACTGGCGCACGACGAGCTACGACGTCACGCCCGACGGCTCGCGCTTCCTGCTCGCCATCCCCGTCGAACGGGCCGGCGCGCCGCCCGTCGTCGTGCGGACCGGGTGGTCGCCCGCGGCCGCGCCGCGCTGAGGTCCCCTCACCCGCCCCCGCCATGGACCGTCGCCGCTTCCTGCACTCCGCCACCGGCGCCCTCGCCGCCGTCGCCGCGCCCGCGCTCCTCGTCCCGCGCCGCACGGCGCCCGCCGCGCACCGCGCCGACGGCGCGCGCGTGAACGGCCAGCTCGCCGCGTTCGATCGGGTTGGCCGCACCGCGGGCGGGATCAACCGCGTCGCCTACTCTGACGGCGACCTCGCGGGACGCGCGTTCACGCTCGACCTCTACCGCGCCGCGGGGCTCGCGCCGCGCGTCGATGCGGCGGGGAACATCGTCGCGCGCCTGGAGGGGCGCGACGCGAAGGCCTTCCCGATCGTGATCGGCTCGCACGTCGACTCGGTCCCCGACGGCGGCAACTACGACGGCGCGCTCGGCTCGTTCGCGGCGATCGAGGTCGCGCGCACGCTGCGCGAGCGGGGCGAGCGGCTGCGGCACCCGCTCGAGGTGGTCGTCTGGGCGAACGAGGAGGGGGGGACGATCGGGAGCCAGGCCGCGGTCGGGCACCTCGCCCCCGCGATGCTCGAGCGCACGGCGCGGAGCGGCGTGACGATCCGCGAGGGGATCGCCCGCATCGGCGGCGATGCGTCGCGCCTCGCGTCGATCGCGCGGGCGTCGGGGAGCATCGCGGGCTACCTCGAGCTCCACATCGAGCAGGGGGCGCGCCTCGAGCGCGCCGGGACGAACATCGGCGTCGTGCAGGGGATCGTCGGGCTCCGCTGGACGACGGTGACGATCACCGGGCTCGCGAACCACGCCGGCGCCACCGAGATGGACCGCCGCCAGGACGCGCTCCTCGCGGCCGCGCGGTTCACGGTGGCCGTCAACGAGATCGCGCGCGGGGAGCCGGGGGCGCAGGTGGCGACGGTGGGGCGCATGGTGCCGGTGCCCAACACGACGAACGTGATCGCCGGGCAGGTGACCTGCACCGTCGACCTGCGCGACCTCGACCCCGTGAAGCTCGAGCGGCTGCAGGCGCGCGTCGAGTCGGCCGGGCTCGAGATCGGGCGCGCGACGGGGACGACCTTCACCTACGAGCCGGCCGCGTCGAGCGAGCCGGCGCTCGCCGACGCGAAGCTGATGACGGTCGTCGACGAGGCGGCGCGCGGGCTCTCGCTCGGCACGCGCGTCATGCCGAGCGGCGCGGGACACGACGCGCAGGAGCTGGCGCGCATCGGCCCGATGGCGATGATCTTCGTCCCGTCGGTCGGGGGCATCAGCCACTCGCCGCGCGAGTACACGACGCCGCAGGACTGCGCGCGGGGCTGCGACGTGCTCCTGCGCGCGGTGCTCGCCGCCGACCGCGCGCTCCCCTGACGCGCCACCGCCGCCGCTCCCTCGCCCACCCCGCCCTCCCGCCGCATGCCGCGTCCACTCCCGCTCCTCGCCGCCACCGCCCTCGTCCCCGCCCTCCTCGCCGGCCAGCGCGCGCCGCGCGCCGAGGGGCGTCCCGCCGCCTACACGCTCGTGCGCGAGGCCGACCTGCGTCGCGACGTCGCCGAGCTGGCGTCGCCGGCGATGCGTGGCCGCGAGGGGGGGACGCTCGACGAGCTGCGCGCGTCGATGTGGGTCGCGGAGCGCTATCGCCGGATCGGCCTCGTGCCGATGGGCGACGACGGGACGTACTTCCAGTGGTTCGACATCGTGCGCACGCGCGTCTCGCCGACGGCGAGCCGGATCGTGGTCGACGGGCGCGCGCTCGTCCCGTTCGCCGAGGTGATCCCGCTCGCGGTCGTGCCGGCCGAGGCGAGCGGGCCGGTGGTGTGGGTCGCCGACGCGCGCGACACGACGGTCGACGTGCGCGGGCGGATCGTGGCGACGCAGCTGCTGGCGCCCGCACCGAACGCCATCCGCGCCAACTCGTACACCTACGCCTCGCGCTACGCGGACGCGGCGATCGCGGGGACCGCGCTCCGCTTCCAGCGGCGCGGCGCGGCGGCGGTGCTCCTCGTCGCGAGCGCGCCGGTCGACAGCGCCTTCGCGGTGGCCGCCGCCTCGCGCGAGCGTGGGCAGTTCGACGTCGACCGTGCGGTGCCGCGCGCCGCCGGCGGGAGCGACCGGGTCGCGCCGCCGCCGGCGCTCGGCCAGGGGCCGGTACCCACCTTCCTCGTGCGCGCGGCGATGGCGCCGTCGCTCGCGCGCGGCGGTGCGACGGCCGAGCTCTCGGTGCGACTCGAGCGCTTCACCTACCCGAGCGTCAACGTGATCGGCGGCGTGCGCGGCACCGACCCGCGGCTCCGCGACGAGTGGGTGGTGTTCAGCTCGCACCAGGACGCGAACGGCGTGCGCCCGACGCTCGAGGGCGACTCGGTGCACGCCGGCGCGGACGACAACGCGACCGTCACCGCCGCCGGCCTCGCCGCGGCGCGCGCGTTCGTGAAGCAGCCGGGGAAGCGCTCGGTGCTCTTCATCAACCACGGGAGCGAGGAGCGCGGGCTCCTCGGCAGCCGTCACCACGCCATGCACCCCGTCGTCCCGCTCGAGCGGCTGGTGGCGGTCATCAACGGCGACATGATCGGGCGCAACCACCCGGACACCGCCACCCTGCTCGGCGCGCAGCCGCCGCACCTCAACTCGAGCGAGTTCACGAAGATGGCGCTCGTCGCCAACGAGCGCTCGGCGCGCTTCGCGCTCGACACCCTCTGGGACCGCCCGACGCACCCCGAGGGGTGGTACTTCCGCAGCGACCACCTCCCCTACGCCCGTCGCGGCGTGCCGGCGCTGATGTGGAGCACCAACCTCCACGACGACTACCACACGCCGCGCGACAACCCGGCGAACATCGACTACGCCAAGCTCGTGCGCATGGCGCAGTGGATGTACCTCACGGGGTGGTACGTGGCCACCGCGCCGTCGCGGCCGCGCGTCGACCCGGGGGTGCGGCTGGAGCGGTGACGCCGTCCGGGCGACGCCGAACCACGATCACGGGACGGGGACGAAGCAAGAGCGAGCTCTCGACCACAGCCGTCAACGGCGGAGATCCGCCTGTCGCCACTCCGTCTGCAGGCCGAGGGCCGCTACCCAGTGCTCGATGTACGCGCGATCGATGTCCTCGCCGACCTGCTCGAGGAGCGATCGCACGTCGTCGAGCTGGCGCGTCGACGCCCCGAGCCTGGCCCATTCCAGCTTCGACAGGATCACGTCCTCCGCCGCCGCGACCTCGATGACCGTGTCGCCAAGGCGGGCGCGGATCCGGCGCTCGAACTCCGCACGTGAAACGGGCCGTTCCTTGCGCACGATCAGGTCCGCCTTCCAGCCCGACTCGCCGTCGATCACGTTGAACATGCCTCGCGTGGCGAGCGCCTCCCGGGCGACCTCCGCGGACACGTAGACTCCCGCACGCTCCATGTCGGCGCAGAAGGCATCGAGCGCACGCGCCGTCGGATCGATCACGATGTCGATGTCACGGGTCGTCCGCTCGAAGCCGTGGATGCCTGCCGCGACGGAGCCGGTGATCATGTACGGGATGCCGTGGGCGTCCAGCGCGGCGACGACGCGCCTGAGCAGGCCCCCGAGGCTCATCGGCCGGGCCGCGGGCCGTGCCGCACGCCGAGCACCGCGTCGTCGCCGAGGAGGCGCCGGAGCAGGTCGGCACGGGAGGCCCCAGGATGGCGCACGGCGAGCCGGTCGAGCGCCGCCGCGCGCATCATCTCGCTCGACTCGATGAGGTCCGCGAGTCGCTGGTCCGGCGTGCGCCGCCGGACGATCTCCCGGACCACGCGCGCGGCCTCGTCGGTGGTGTCACGCATGCCTCGATCCTGCCGCGCCCGGCTCACGCCCGCAACGCCGGATCCGCCGTCGGCAGCGCGTCGAACGCCGCCCGGTCGCCCTCGAAGCCGGGCCGGCCGAAGATGCCGAACGTGAACTTCTTGCCCAGCTCCACGCCCGGCTGGTCGAAGGCGTCGATGCCGTAGAGCGCGCCCGCGTAGGCGGTGGCGTACTCGAGGAACATGAGCAGCTCGCCCACGTGCGGTGCGTCCACGACGGGGACGTGCAGCGTGCCGTTGGGGCGGCCGCGGCTCGCGAGGGCGCCGGCGGTGGCGCGCCGCTCGGCGTCGAGGAGGTCGAAGACCGTGCGGCCGCCGAGGTAGGCGAGGTCGGCGTGCTCGCCGTGGAGCGACGGGATCGCGACGTCGGTCGCGGGGCGGTCCATGCCGAGGAAGGTGACCGTCTTGTCGTGCGGTCCCTCCATGAAGAGCTGCACCTGCGCGTGCTGGTCGGTGGCGCCGAGCGCGGGGACGGGCGTCGGACCGACGTGCTCCGTGCCGCCGCCGGGCGTGCGCCGCACCTTCCCGAGCGACTCGGCCCAGAGCTGCACGAACCAGGGGCCGAGGTTGCGGAGCGCGTCGACGTAGGGCATGAGGACGTGGATGCGGCGCCCCGTGCGCACGTCGTGCAGCCACTGCAGCACGGCGAAGAGCGCGGCCGGGTTGCGCCGCAGCACAGGGACGACGGCGCGGTCGCGCATCGCCGCCGCCCCCGCGAGCAGCGCCGCCACGTCGATGCCGATGCACGCGGCCGGGAGCAGCCCCACTGGGCTCAGCACGCTGAAGCGGCCGCCCACGTTCGGCGGGACGTCGAAGGCCACGATGCCGTCGGCGCGCGCGATGGCGCGCAGCGCGCCCTTCGCCGGGTCGGTGACGAAGCGGAAGGCGCGCCGCACGAGGTCGTGGCCGCCGTGCCGCTCGACCAGGTCGCGGAGGACGAGGTACTGCGCCAGCGTCTCGGCCGTGCCGCCGCTCTTGCTCGTGACGAGCACGCGCGTGCGGGCGAGGTCGAGCCGCGCGAGCGTCGCGGCGATGGTCACCGGGTCGACGTTCTCGAGGACGTGGAGCCGCGGCCAGCCGTCGCGCGCGTGCGCGTCGAGCGCGTTCCACGCGTGCGGGCGGAGCGCGTCGCGCAGGAGCGCGGGGCCGAGCGCCGAGCCCCCGATGCCGAGGAGCACCACGTCGTCGACCGCGCCGCGGCAGGTCGCCCCCTCGGCCATCATGGCGCGCGCGAGCGCGGCGTCGTCGGCGAGGTGCGGGAAGCCGAGCGTCCCGTCGGCGACGAGGGCGGCCACCTGCGCGTGCGCCCGCGCGAAGTCGGCGGCGCAGGCGTCGAGGTCGGCGACCGTCGGGGCGCCCGCGCACGCGGGGGCGAGCATGTTCGTGTAGTCGTACGCGATCGGCACGGGGCGGTCCGGGGGCGGGGCGTCAGTCCACCGCGACCACGAGGCCGTCGCACGCCGGCATGATCCCCGGCGGGAGCTCGGCCTCGAGGTCGGCGTGGAAGTTGTGGTGCGTCAGGTGGGTGAGGTACGTGCGCGGCGCGCCCACCTGCTGCGCGACGGCGACCGCCTCGGGGATGCTGAGGTGCGTCGGGTGCTCGGTGCGGAAGAGCGCGTTGAGCACGAGCACCTGCACGCCGCGGAGCGCGTCGACCACGTCGGGGGGGACGCGCTTGGCGTCGGTGACGTAGCCGAGGGGGCCGATGCGGAAGGCGGTGACGGTGACGGCGCCGTGCGGCACCTCGAGCGGGAGGACGTCGAGGTCGCCGATGCGCACCGGCGTGCCGGGGACGAGGAGCTCCACGTCGCCCTCGGGCTTGTGCGTCCCGGGGAGGGGGCGCATCGCCTCGTCGAAGACGTAGCGGAACTTGGCGCGCAGCGAGTCCATGGTGCGCGCGGTGCCGTACATCGGGAGCGGGCCGTCGCGCCGGATGCTGATGGCGCGGATGTCGTCGAGGCCGTGCGTGTGGTCGGCGTGGTCGTGCGTGAAAAGCACCGCGTCGACCCGGTCGATGCGGTTCGCGATGAGCTGCAGGCGGAGCTCGGGGGGCGTGTCGAGGAGGAGGCGCGTCCCGGCCTCCGACTCGACGACCGCCCCGACGCGGGTGCGCTTGTCGCGCGGGTCGCTCGACAGGCAGACGTCGCAGCGGCACCCGACCTGCGGGACGCCGAAGCTCGTGCCGGTGCCGAGGAAGGTGAGCCGCATGCGCGGGGCGCTCAGACGGTCTCGACGCGCAGGAAGTTCGTGGTGCCGGGGACGTCGAAGGGGACGCCCGCCGTGACCACGATGTGGTCGCCCGGGTCGGCGAGGTTGCGGCGGCGGATCCCGGCGAGCCCCTCCTGCACGAGCCCCTCGTAGCTCTCGTGGCGCGGCGTGAGCTCGGGGAGCACGCCCCAGACGAGCGCGAGCTGCCGGTAGGTGCGCTGCAGGTCGGTGCAGGCGAGCACCGGGACCTGCGGGCGCATGCTGCTCACCACGCGCGCCGTGCTCCCGCTCTTCGTGAAGCAGACGATCGCCGGCGCGTGGAGCATCTTCACCGCCGCGTTCACGGCGCTGGCGATCGCCTCGGCGACCTCGTGGCGCTTGTCGGTGGCCCGGCGCTCGTCGGCGCGGCGGCGCTCGTGCGTGCGGTCGCGGACCTCGAGCTCGCGGATGATGCGCGCCATCGCCTCGACGGCGAGCACCGGGTAGTGCCCGGCCGCCGTCTCGGCCGAGAGCATGACGGCGTCGGTGCCGTCGAGGATCGCGTTGGCGACGTCGCTCGCCTCGGCGCGCGTCGGGCGCGGGTTGTCGATCATCGACTCGAGCATCTGGGTCGCCGTGATCACCGGGCGCCCCATGCGGTTGCAGAGCGCGATGAGGCGCTTCTGCGCGATCGGGACGCGCTCGAACGGGAGCTCGACGCCCAGGTCGCCGCGCGCGACCATCACCGCGTCGGCGGCGGTGACGATCGCCTCCATGTTGTCGAGCGCGACGTCCTTCTCGATCTTCGCGACGACGAGCATCTCGCCCGGGATCAGCGCGCGGAGCTGCCAGATGTCCTCGGCCCGGCGCACGAACGAGAGCGCGATGTAGTCGAGCCCCTGCGCCACGGCGAAGGCGATGTCGGCGCGGTCCTTCTCGGTGATGCTCGGCGCCGAGACGGGGACGCCGGGGAGGTTCATCCCCTTGTGGCTCTTGAGCTGGCCGCCGTAGACGACCTGCGCGCGCACGCGCCGCCCCGCGACCTGCAGCACCTTGAGCTCGAGGAGCCCGTCGTTGACGAGGATGCGGTTCCCCGGGCCGACGTCCTGCGCGAGGAGCTCGTAGGTGACCGGGATGTCGCCCGGCTGCTCCATCCCCTCGGGGGCGAGCCAGTGCTCCGCCCCCTCGACCAGCTCGATCGGCTCGGCGAGGTCGCCGATGCGGATGCGCGGCCCCTGCAGGTCGCCGAGGATCGCCACGGGGCAGCCGAGCTCCTCGCTGGCCTCGCGCACCATCGCGATCACGCGCGCGTGCTGCTCGAGCGTGCCGTGCGAGAAGTTGATCCGGGCGACGTTGAGGCCGGCCGTGATCAGCGCCCGGATCGTCTCGGGGGTGTTCGAGGCGGGGCCGAGCGTGCAGACGATCTTGGTCTTCGGGGGGATGACGGACACGAGCGGGCGGTCGGGGGGAGGGGTGCCACGGACCCGGAACCCTCCCCGGCCCGTCGTCGGCACCCCCTTGGAGTCCGCGCAACTTAACGACCGTCGGTGCCGGACGGCGGTTACTCGACCGTTGCACTCGCGTGTCGTCGGCTGCCGAGCGAGGTCGGTGCCTTAGACCGCCGGGTGACGCAGGTGAGGGCAGGAACGGCAGGTAACGGCAGAGGAGCGGACGAATGCGGCGCCCTCGAGGCCGTCCTGTCGTCCCCTGCCGTTCCTGCGTCCACCTGCTTCACCCGGCGGTCGGCGATGCCGCGCGCCCGCACCGGGATCGGAGGCACACGCAGGCGTCAGCGCCCCCCGCGCTCCGCTGCGAGGTCGGCGCCGGGGCGGAGACCGGCGCCGAAGCGCGCGGCGAGCCCACCGAGGAGCGCCGGCAGGAGCACGGTGACCCCGGCCACGACGTTGGTCGGGAGCGTCATGCTGCGCGCCAGCTGCCCGTAGAAGCGCGGCATGTCGCCCGACTGCGCGGTCCACGCGAGGAGCGCGAGCCACGCGATCAGCGCGGCGGCGCCGACGCGGACGCCCACGTGGCGCTCGCGCGCCGAGACGAGGCCGAGGACCACGCCCACCACCGGGAGCGCCCACCAGCCGACCACGAACTCGGCGGCGACGAAGCAGACGACGGCGACGACGAAGAGGAGCATGGCGGCGGCCCTCAGCGCGGGTTGAGGACGAGCGACGCCAGCAGGCGCGCCTTGGGGAACGCCTCGCGCGACGGCGGGACGACGAGCGTGTCGAGCTGCCCCGTGCGCCACTTCTCGAGGCGGTCGTCGTAGCGGCGGCTCGCGGGGTTGCCGCTCTGCCCGCCGGGGTAAATGGCCCACGCGGTGCGCCGGTCGCGCGCGAGCTCGACGACCATGCGCCAGCTCGCGCCGTGCGCGCGGTCGCCGCCGCTCGCGGGGGCGAGCGTCCCGTTGCCGCTCGTCACCGGGAGGGAGAGGCGCGAGAAGCCCGGGAGGCGGAGGAGGTGGTGCACGTTGATCCCGCCCGTCTTCTCCCACGCCCACGCCGGGCCGGGGGGCCCGTGCGCGGCGACGAGCGAGTCGTGCGTGGCGCGCAGCGCCGCCGCCACGATCGCGCGGCGCGTCTCGCGTGCGGGCGTCGCGCGCACGTCCCACCACGCCGATGCGCTGTCCTGCAGCAGGGCGACGAGGGCGAGCTCGCTCGGCGTGGCGACGCGCCCCTCCTCCCCCGCCGGCACGAGTTCGTCCCACGCCGCCCGCGTGACGCGGCGCATCGCGGCCTCGAAGAGCACCGGCGCGCGCGCGTCGAGCGTGTAGCGGAAGTCCCACGCGCCGAGGAGCGCCGCCGCCGGCGCCGCGGCGGTGTCGCCGGCCACCGCCGCGAGCAGGAGCGGGACGATGGTGCGCGCCCGCGTGCTGAGCGGGTCGGTCTGGTAGCGGCGCATCGCGTCGGCGGTGACGCGCGCGTCGGCGCGCAGCAGCTCGTTGATCCGGAGCGCGCGCCACGGCTCGGCCCAGTGCGCGCCGATGAACTGCGGCGCCACCTGCGGGTCGAGCGGCTGCTGGTTGGCGCTCGCGAGGAAGCCCTGTGCCGGCGCGAGCGCCTGCGGGTACTGCTCGACGGGAAGCTCGCCGATCCAGTCGGAGGCACTCGTGCGCCCGTCCTGCACGTACTCGCCGTCGACGGGGCGCGCGCGCAGCGGGTAGAAGCCGTGCGAGCGGATGGCGATGGTCCCCGCGCGGTCGGCGACGAGCATGTTCTGCGTCGGGACGCGGTAGGCGAGCATCGCCTGCCGGAACTCCGCCACCGAGCGCGCGCGCGCCGCGCCGAGGAAGCCGTTGACGTCGCGCGACGGGTCGTGCGGCGCCCAGCGGAAGCTCATGAAGCGCCCGTCCTCGACGAGCACCGGGCCGCGGTGCGTGACGTGCAGCGTGTCGATGCGCAGCACCCGTCCGTCGGGGGCGGCGTAGACCTCGACGCGCCGCTGCAGCGGGCGCCACCGCCCGTCGACCTCGTAGCGCGCCGGGCGCGCGGGGTCGTCGACGCGCTCGAGATAGAGGTCGCCGACGTCGCCGCCCGTGTTCGTCGGGCTCCAGGCGACGTCGCGGTTGAAGCCGATGATGATCGAGGGCGCGCCCGGGAAGGTCACGCCGTAGACGTCGAGCGTGTCCTTCACCACGAGGTGCGCCTCGTACCAGATGCTGGGCAGCGAGAGGGCGAGGTGCGGATCGCCGGCGAGGAGCGCCGCGCCGCTCGCGGTGCGCGCCGGGGCGACGGCCCAGTTGTTCGAGCCGAGCGCGTCGCCGCCGAGGCGGCGCGGCACCAGCCCCTGCGTCACCCGCTCGATCGCCGCGGCCGCGGCGGCGGGGCCGAGGAGCGTGCTGTCCGGGGCACCCGGCGGCGGGAGCGGCGCGAGCGCGACGCGCGGCGCGGTGCGTCCCGGCACCGGCTGGATCGGCTCCTGGATCGGCATGTCGCGCGGGAGGAGCGCGTCGGCCGCCTCTCGGCCGACGAGTGCGGCGACGCGGGTGCGATCGAGTTCGTCGGGCGAGTAGGCGAGCGTGTACGCCATGCGCATCAGCAGGTACGCGGCGTACTGCGGCTCCCACCGCTCCATCGGCTGCACGCCGAGGAGCTTGTACTCGACCGGCGTCGTGGCGGCGCTCATCGTGCGGCGCCACGCGTTGGCCCCCTCGGCGAAGGCGAGCATCGCCTGGCGCCCCTCGTCGTCCTTCGGGAGCGCCTTCCACTTGCGCTCCGCCGCCCAGCCGAGGCCGAGGCGGCGCGCGGTGCGGTCGAGCTCCAGCACGCGCGGGCCGGCGATCTCGGTCAGGCGCCCCGCCGCGGCGCGGTACGTGAGCTCCATCTGGAACCAGCGGTCGCGCGCGACGACGTAGCCGAGCGCCCGGTAGGCGTCGTGGCGGTTGGTCGCGAAGACGTGCGGGACGCCGCGGTCGTCGTACGTCACCTCGACGGTGCCGGTGAGCCCGGCGATGGCGTCGGTCGCGCGGTACGGGAGGTCGGCCGAGCGGAGTGCGGCCGGGGCGCCGTGGACCGGGTCGAGGAGGGGGCCGAGCGGCGGGAGCGGGCCAGTCCGCCGGGCGCAGACGACGCAGAGCGCGCCGACGGTCAGGCCGGCGACGATGGTGCCGGCGAGGGTGCGGGGCATGCGGGATGGAACGGGGGGAAACGCCGACGGCCGCCCGCACTGCGGACGGCCGTCGGCGGCACGGACCGTGGCGCGCGGCGCCGCGTCAAACGGTAGCGACCGGCACGCGGCCGAGCGAGCGCAGCTTCGTCTCGAGCCCGGCGAGGAGCGTGTCGAACGACTTCTGGAACGACGCGAGCCCCTCGACCAGCAGCTTGTCGGTGACCGACGTCATGCTGATCCCCTCGCTCGCGAGCGCCTGCATGAGCGCGCGCGCCTGGTCGAGCCCCGCGTCGACGGTGCGCGCGACCTCGCCGTGGTCCTGGAAGGCGGCGATGGTCGCCGGCGGCATCGTGTTCACGGTGTCGGGGCCGACGAGCTCCTCGACGTAGAGGACGTCGCGGTACGCCGGGTTCTTGGTGCTGGTGCTCGCCCAGAGCGGGCGCTGCACGTGCGCGCCGTGGGCGCGCAGCGCTTCCCAGCGCGGGCCGGCGAAGTGCTTCTGGAAGAGCGCGTAGGCGAGCTTCGCGTTCGCGATCGCCGCCTTCCCCTTGAGCGCGCCGAGGCGCGACCTGCCGGCGTCGTCGGCCGCGGCGATGAGCGCGTCGAGGCGGGCGTCGACCTCGCTGTCGACGCGGCTGATGAAGAAGCTCGCGACGCTCGCGACGTGGCGCAGGTCGCCGCCGGCGGCGAGCCGATCCTCGAGCCCGCCGAGGTAGGCGTCGATCACGCGGCGGTAGGCGTCGACCGCGAAGAGAAGGGTGACGTTGACGTTCAGCCCGTCGGCGATCAGGCGGCGGATCGCCTTGCACCCCTCGTCGGTGCCCGGAACCTTGATCATCACGTTCGGGCGGTTGACGAGTTGCCAGAGGCGGTGCGCCTCCTCGACGGTGCCGGCGGCGTCGTTGGCGACGGTGGGCGAGACCTCGATCGAGACGTAGCCGTCGACGCCCCCCGACTGCTGGTACGTGTCGCGGAACAGGTCGCAGGCGGCGCGCACGTCGTCGGCCGCGATCGTCTCGAAGAGCTGCCAGTTGGTGAGCCCCTCGGGGGCGGCGGCGAGCTGCGCGTCGTAGGCGGTGCCGGCGGCGAGCGCCTTCTCGAAGATCGTCGGGTTCGAGGTCTGCCCGGTGAGGGCGTCGGCCTCGATCTGCCGCGCGAGCGACCCGTCGGTCAGCATCGTGCGGTCGATGTTGTCGAGCCACACGCTCTGGCCGGCGGCGTGGAGCTTGTGCAAGCGGGAGAACGGCATCGGAAGCGGGAGTCGGCGTTTGGGGTGGCCGCGCGACGACGCGCCGGGCCACCGCGGAAAGCTAACCGCGATGGTCCGGGCGCCGGCCGGCCGCGCCCGCGCGCTCGGGCGCCGGCGCGGCCGACCGGGACGCGGTGCGAGCGCCGGTTACTGCTTGAGCGAGAACGGGACCGCGAACTCGCTCCGCCCCCACGCCATCCGGAGCGTCCCGCTCGGCCCCATCGGCGGCATGTTCGGGACGAGGGCGATCGTGAACGCGTCCTGCGCCTCGGCGAGCTCGCGGCGCGTCATCGCGACGCGGCCGAGGTCCTGCGCCTGGCTGTACTCGGTCCCCCACTGGCCCGTCTGCTTGCTGATGACGAGCTGCATCCCCGACTTCGGGCTCCAGCGCGTGTAGAGCGTGTAGCTCCCCTTCGGCACGGCGACGGTGCCGACCATGAGGTCGACGTCGGTCGTGAAGGCGGTCGCGGCGTTCGCCCCGGTGCGCCAGATGGTGTCGTTCGGGATCAGCTCGCCCTCGACCTTGCGGCCACGGGCGAACGGCTGGCCGTAGTCGACCTTGATCGTGAGCGGCGCGGCGCCGCGGACGCCGGTGGTGAGCGTCATGACGGCCGTGGCGCGGGCCGAGGGGGCGACGCGGAGGGCGGGCGGCTGGGCCGGCGCCTGCTGGGCGAGCACCGGGGACGAGGCGACGGCGGCGGCGACGAGCGCCAGCGCGACGGGACGACGCATGGGAAGTCGGAGTCGGGAGGAACGGTGCGGATGGCGGCGCCCGGCACGGGGCGGGCGCCCGAGGACGGGGGAACATACGCGCCCCCGGGGCCGCCGTTCCAACGCGCGCCGCTGCGGGCGCGGCCGGCGGACGCCGTGGCCGGGGACGGTTAGCTTCGCCGCGTGCCCACCGACTCGCCGTTCCTCCTCGCCGCGCTCGTCCTGCAGGGCGCGGCCGCCCTGCTGCTCGTCGCCCGCCTCTCGCGCGGCCGGACGCGGCGCCCGCCCGTCGAGCCGCTGCTCGGCGACGCGCACGCGGGGAAGGTGACGGTGACGATCACGACGCTCGACGAGGCGCGGCGCGTCGGCCCCTGCCTCGCGGGGCTGCGCCGCCAGGGACCGGCGATGGCGCGCGCGCTCCTCGTCGACAGCCGCAGCACCGACGGCACCTGGGAGCTGCTGCAGGCGGCGGCGGCCGAGGATCCGCGGCTCGAGCCGATGCACGACCCGCCGCTCCCCCCCGAGTGGGTCGGCAAGGTGTGGGCGCTGCAGCACGGGCTGTCGCAGGCGACGACGCCGTGGGTGCTCGGCATGGACGCCGACACCGAGCCGCAGCCGGGGCTCGTGGCGGCGGCGGTCGACGCGGCCGAGGCGCTCGGCTACGACGCGGTGAGCTTCAGCCCGCGCTTCGACGGGATGAGCGTCGCCGAGCAGTGGCTGCAGCCGGCGATGCTCTGCACGCTCGTCTACCGCTTCGGCCCGAGCGGCGACCGGCAGCCGGCGCCCGACCGCGTGATGGCGAACGGGCAGTGCTTCCTGGCGAAGCGCGAGGTGCTGCTGCGCCACGGCGGCTACGAGAGCGCGCGCCGGAGCTGGTGCGACGACGTGACGCTCGCGCGCCACCTCGCACGCAACGGCTGCCGCGTCGGCTTCCTCGACGGCGCGAAGCTGTACCGGGTGCGTGCCTACGAGGGGATCGGGCAGATGTGGCGCGAGTGGGGGCGGTCGATCGACCTCAAGGACGGCACGACGCCGTTCCGCCAGTTCCTCGACTGCGCCTTCGTCGTGCTGACGATGGGGGTGCCGCTCCCCGCGCTCGTGCTCGCGCTCGCGTTCGGCCTGCCGGACTGGCGCGCCGGCGACGTGGAGCGCTGGTGGGTGCAGCTCAACGCCGGGCTCGTGGCGATCCGCGTGCTGCTGCTGTTCGGGCTCGCCGGGAGCTACGTGCGCACCTACCCGACGTTCTGGCTCAGCTTCACCGCCGATCCGGTGGCGGCGCTGCGCATCGTCCTCAGCTCGCTCAAGCGCCCGCGCCGCTGGCGCACGCGCGCGTACGACGCCGATTCGGTGGTGGGGGCGACGCCGGCCTGACCGGTGGCGCGTGCGTCGCTGCGATGCACGCGGGTCGCGCGGGTGTCGGGCGTCGGTCTCACCGCGGAGGCGCAGAGGAACGGCGGTCGTTGCTCTGCGCCTCCGCGGTGAATCCGATGCTCGCCCTGCGCGGCCGTCAGCGCACGCGGCACACCAGCCCGTTGTGCGCCTTGATCACCCCCGCCCGCTCGATCCGGAAGCCGTTCTCCCAGGCGTATAGGCCGAGCTGGTCGATCGTCATCAGCTCGCGGTAGCCGTAGTTCATGATGTCGGCCATCGCCCAGTAGAAGGCGCGGCCGCGCGGCTGGTCGCGGGGGCAGGTGACGATCGCGTAGCCGCCGGGCTTGAGGAAGCGCCGGTGGAACTCGAACGCCTCGGGCTTGTGCGCGTCGGGGAAGTGCTCGACGAGGCCGATCGAGACGACGACGTCGAACTCGCGCCCGTAGCGGAGGTCACGGATGTCGGCGACCTCGAAGTCGATGTCCATCTGCTCGCGGTACCAGACGCGCTTGTGTCCCGTGGCCGGATCGACGCCGAGGAACGGGTAGCGCTCGGGGAACTTCCCGAAGCGATCGGTGCGGCAGAAGTCGTCGTAGTCCACCAGCACGACGTGCCCGCCGGGGTACATCGCCGCGAGCTGCATCGCCTCGTAGCCGTCGGCGGCGCCCAGGAAGAGGATGCGCGGCCGCTCGACGTCGAGCCCCTCGAAGAGCGCGCGCTTGCCGCGCGGATCCCAGACCGCGTCCTGCACGCGGTGGACGCCGTTCCAGATGCGGAGCTGCGCGAGCTCGACGAGCACCTCCTTCATCCCGGCGAGGTCGAACGACTTCGCGGCCTGCGCGAACTCGCCCTTGAGCCGCGCCGTCGCCTCGTCGGGCGCCGTGACGAAGAGCTCATGGAAGGAGCGGTTGAAGTGCTGCCACCCTTCGAGGACGGGGAGCGGCCGGTCGCGCTCGCGCTCGAGGCGGCGCTTCTCGGCGGCCCACTTCTCGACGAGGTACGGCCGCCCGACCTGCGCCCACGAGAGCGCACCCCAGTCGGTGCGCCCGTGGTCCTCGAAGACGTCGGGAGGCGCGTCGCGCAGGTCGACGCGGTAGCGGGCGGTCGTCGCGACGTCGCCGATGCGCCAGTCGCGGTCGTCGGGAGCCGCGTGGGCGACGCCGGGATCGAGGGTGGTGGCCATGCACGCTCCGGTGTGGGCGATGCCGCACGATACCGGCGACGCCCGTCGCGCGCGACCGCCCCCCGCCCCGTGCCCGTCGCGGTCGGTCCGGTGTACCGTTCGCCATGCGCCTCGATCCGCCCGCCCCGCTCTCGCGCCGCGCCTGGCTCGGCCAGGCCGCGCTCGGCCTCGCCACCCTCGTCGCCGGCCGGCGTCTCGCCGCCCTCCCGCCGGCCGCTAAGCCGGTGATGGTCGTCTACAAGGACCCGGAGTGCGGCTGCTGCACGAAGTGGAACGACCACATGAAGGCCGCCGGCTTCACGCTGCAGGTCAAGGACACGCACGACCTCGCGACGGTGAAGGCGAGCGTCGGCGTCCCGGCGCGGCTGCAGTCGTGCCACACGGGGGTCGTGGGCGGCTACTTCGTCGAGGGGCACGTCCCCGCCGACCTGGTGACGAAGCTGCTCCGCGAGAAGCCCGCGATCGCCGGGCTCGCCGTCCCCGGCATGCCCGCCGGCTCGCCCGGCATGGAAGGGCCGCCACCCGAGCGGTACGACGTGCTCGCCGTCGGCCGCGACGGGTCGGTGCGCGTGTACGCGTCGCGCGTCGGTCGGGCGGCCTGACGGGGGGGCGGTCTTCGGCCGTCGGGGGGCGGTCGGGGGAACGGAGCGGAGACCGCGGAGAACGGCGCTGTTGACGCGGAGGGCGCGGGGGAACGGCCGATGGTCGGCACCGGGGGACACGGGTCGGCGCCGGCACACGCACGAGATTCAACGACGCGATTCGGGATGACGCCCTCGTCGGTGCGCCGTTTTCCTGTCGTTTCTTGTTCTTCTGTTCTTCGTTCTTCTGTTCTTTGTTCTTCTGTTCTTTGTTCTTCTGTTCTTTGTTCTGTTGTTCTCTTCTTCTTTCGTTCGTTTTCTCGTTTCGCTTTTCTTCTACCCTGATCGTGCGCCGACGCTGACCGCGTCCCCCGATGCCGACCATCGGCCGTCGCTCCGCGCCCTCCGCGTCGACAGTGCCGTTCCCCGCGACCTCCGCTCGGTTCTCCCGACGCAACCCCGATCTAGCGGTACAACCGGTCCGGCATCGACGCTCGCTCGAAGGCGGCGGAGGACGCCCGCCACTCGTGCAGGAGCGCGCGCAGCGCCGGCTCGTCACCGGCGGTGACGATCTTCCGCAGGCGGTCGGTGCCGGCGAGGCGGTCCATGTGCGCGGGGCGCCACTCGAGTTGGCGCGGGTGGTGGCGATGCACCATGAAGAGGAGCCACGCGCCCACGTCGACCGGGCGCAGCGCGGCGCGGTCGGTGACGCGGAGCGACACCATCGGGATCGTCGTGCCGCCGTGCTTCTGCCCTGCGGCGATCGTGCGCGTCGCGGTATCGAAGGCGACGCCGGGGAGCGCGAGCGCGCGGAGCGAGGCGACCACGGCGCGCGCGTCGAGCCACGGGGCGCCGACGAGCTGGAACGGCGCCTCGGTGCCGCGCCCCTCGGAGAGCGTCGTCCCCTCGAAGAAGACCGTCCCCGGATAGAGCAGCGCCGCCTCGAGCGTGCGGAGGTTGGGCGAGGGGGCGATCCACGGGAGCCCGGTCGCGTCGTACAGGTCGCCGCGTCGCCAGCCGGCGGCGGGGACGACGTGCACGCGCGCCTGCACCTGCCCCGTGCGCACGAGGTGGCGGAGCAGCTCGCCCGCCGTCAGGCCGTATCGCATCGCGACCGGGTACTGCCCCACGAACGACCGGAACGCGGTGTCGAGCACGCCCCCCTCGACCTGCGTCCCGCCGATCGGGTCGGGGCGATCGGCGACGACGAAGGTGATCCCCGCCTTCCCCGCCGCCTCGGCCGCGAGCGCCATCGTCCACGGGTAGGTGTAGACGCGCGCGCCGACGTCTTGGATGTCGTAGACGAGCACGTCGATCCCCCGCAGCATCGCGGGCGTGGGGACCCGAGTCTCGCCGTAGAGCGAGTGCACGACGACGCCGGTCGCCGAGTCGACGCCGCCCGCCACCTTCTCGCCCGCCTGCGCCGCGCCACGGAGGCCGTGCTCGGGGCCGAAGAGCGCGACGAGCGTCACGCCCGGCGTGCGATGGAGCAGGTCGACGGCGCTCGTCCCGTCGCGCGCGCGACCGGTGTGGTTCGTGATGAGGCCGACGCGCTTGCCGCGGAGGAGGTGGAGCGAGTCGCGGACGAGGATCTCGATGCCGGGGACGACGCCGGAGCGCGACCGAGGAGTCACGCCCTCCGCCACGGGGTCGGCGGTGCGACCGGGTCCGCCGCCGGTGCCGGCGGCGGCGGTCGTGCCGAGTGCGGTGCACGCGGCGAGCGCGGTCGCGCAGGTGGCGGCGACGGCGCGGGGGAGCACGGGACGGGAGCGCATGCCGCAAGGTCGCGCGCGCCTCGACGGGTCGCCACGGGGCCGGCCGCCGGCGCATCGGGCGGGACCGGTCACGGTGCGCGGCGGACCCTTGCGTGTCGGCGGCCCCGACAGCGAATGTGGGCGCACCGCGACCCACCCTCCCGGCCGATGTGGCATCCCGACGACGTCGACGACGTCTACTCCGACATCCGGCTCGCCTTCGGGCACCGGTACGCCCGGCACCTCGCCGAGGCGGCCGCACGCGCGCTCCCCGACCCTGCGGCGTTCACGCGGCTGGGGGCGCTCTGGGTGCAGCGCGTGCTCGGGCGCGGGGCGCTCTGGCGCGACGTCGACGGCGACGCGGTGGTGCTGCGCCTCCCGGTGGGGCCCTGGACCTTCGACTTCGCCTTCCGGGCCGACGGCGCCGATGCCCGCGTGATCGCGGGGCACCCCGACACGCTCTGCCGCGACGTCTTCCCGCTCGACGAGGGCGACTTCGACGCCGACGACCTCGCGCGGCTCGCCGGGGCACCGCTGGGCGGCCCACCGCCCGCGGCGCCGACGCTCCCGGACCTCGCCTGGCCCTGAGGCGCGATCAGCCGGCGACGCCGAGCGTCCGCTCGCCGGGGACGAGGTAGTTCGTGACGTAGTCGGCGACCGCGTCCTCGAGCGCGGTGCGCGGCACGGGGCACCCGGTGGCCGCGAGGCGGGACATCGTCGCCTCGGTGAAGTACTGGTAGCGGTCGCGGATCGACTCGGGCATCGCGACGTAGTCGATCGCCGGCGGCACGCCGAGCGCGGTGAAGACGGCGTGCGCGAGGTCGTTCCAGCTCCGTGCGCGCCCCGTGCCGAGGTTGAACAGCCCGTTCGCCTCGGGATGCTCGAGGAGCCAGGCCATCGCGCGCACGCAGTCCTTCACGTAGACGAAGTCGCGCATCTGCTCGCCGTGGCCGTAGTCGTCGCGATACGACTCGAAGAGCGAGAGCCGCCCCGTGGCGCGCACCTGGCGCACGGCCTTGCAGACGACCGACATCATCTCGCCCTTGTGGTACTCGTTCGGGCCGAAGACGTTGAAGAACTTGAGCCCCGCGATCCGCGCGAGCCGTCCCGAGCGCTGCGCCTGCAGGTCGAAGAGGTGCTTGCTGAAGCCGTACATGTTGAGCGGCACGAGCGCCTCGAGCCGCGCGGGATCGTCGTCGAAGCCCTGCGCGCCGTCGCCGTAGGTCGCCGCGCTGCTGGCGTAGACGAAGCGCGTGCCGCGCGCGAGCGCCCAGTCGCAGAGCGTCGCGGTGTAGCGGGTGTTGTTGGCGAGCAGGTAGTCGGCGTCGCGCTCGGTGGTCGCGCTGCAGGCGCCCATGTGGAGGACGCCGGCGACGGGACCGAACTGCCCCGGGTCGCGGGCGAGCCGCGCGAGGAAGTCGTCCTTGTGGAGCACGTCGGCCACGCGGAGCCCGACGAGGTTCTTCCACTTGTCGCCGGTGCGGAGCGCGTCGACGCAGAGGATGTCGTCGTGGCCGAGGGCGTTGAGCTGCCAGATGGCGGCGCTGCCGATGAAGCCGGCGCCGCCGGTCACGATGAGGCGACCGTTCGACACGTCTGCGAAGGGGCGGGAGGGACGCGCGCCGGCACCACGCGCGGTGCGCTCGCGGCGGAAGATACTGCCGCCCGCGCGTGGCGCCCGGGCGCGGGCAACGCCGTCGAGACGGACCGTGACGAAACCCGGTGCACCGACCGGCGTAGTCGCCCGGAATCCACCGGGCTCGCGCCCGGCTCCCTCCCGCCCGCCCCGCTCTCCCATGTCGCTCCGACGCCTCGTGCGCGCCCTCCTCGCCGCGCTCGCGCTCACCTTCGCGCCGGCGCTCGGGGCGCAGGAGCGCGCCCCGACCGCCGCCGCCGACACGGGCTCGATGGCGGGGGCGATCCGCGCCTTCCTCGAGTGCCGCGGCGACACGGACCTCGGGTGCGAGTCCGACTGGTTCGTCACCGAGTTCCCGTACGTGACGTGGACGCGCGACCGCCTCTTCGCCGACGTGCAGTTCCTCGTCACGACGATCCGCATGGGGTCCGGCGCGTTCGAGTACACCGTGCAGGCGCTCGGCCGCGGGCGCTTCGCCGGGCGCGCCGACACCGCGGTGGTCCGCCCGCTCCCCAACGAGGCCGAGGCGAAGGTGCGCGAGCGGCTCGGGCGCGAGGTGGCGACGCTCCTCGTCCCCTACGTCCGCACGACGCCGCAGGGGGCGCACCTCGTCGTGGCGTGGAAGCCCCCCGAGGGGACGTCGCGCACGCTCTCGCCCGAGTCGGTGCGCGATCCGTGGAACTTCTGGACCGTCGAACTCGAGGCCAACGGCTTCGCCGAGGGCGAGAGCCGGCAACGCTTCATGGAGCTGTTCGGCGACGTGCGCGCGCGGCGCGTGACCGAACGGTGGAGCTCGCGGCTCGGCTACTTCGGCAGCTATCGCGTGCAGCGCTTCCAGGTCGCCGGCGAGGGCGAGGCGCTGACCACGGTGACCAACCTGCTGCGCAGCGGGACGGCCTTCGGGCGCGTCGTGCACGCGCTCGGCCCGCGCTGGTCGGTGGGGCTCGCCGCCAACGCGGGCTTCGACGAGTTCCGCAACACGGACCTCGTGCTGCGTGCCGCGCCGGTGATCGAGTACAACGTCTTCCCGTGGCGCGAGGCGACGAGCCGCCAGCTCGTCGTCGCCTACGGCATCGGGCCGCGCCACTTCCGCTTCGCCGACACCTCGATCTTCGGCCGGCTGCGCGAGACGCGCCTCCAGCACGAGCTGGTCGTCGCGACCGACGTGCGGCAGAGCTGGGGCTCGGTGCGCGTGAGCACGCGCTACGCGAGCTTCCTCCCGGAGAGCCGCCTCTGGAACCTCGGCATCGACGGCAACGTCTCGCTCAACCTCGTCAAGGGGCTCTCGCTCAACGTCGGGGGCGGCGCGGCCTACGTGCGCGACCAGAACTTCCTCGCCGCCCGCGGCCAGACGCGCGACGAGATCCTCACCCGGCAGCGCGCGCTGGCGACGAACTTCCGCTACTTCGTCTTCACGGGGTTCAACTACACGTTCGGGTCGATCTACAACAGCGTCGTCAACCCGCGGCTCGACTTCTTCAACCTCGGGGGGAACTGAGCCCGCGTGGTGACGCGGGGGGCGTGAGAGGCGGGCGTCCGTGGCGACGTCCCTGCGGTATCGTCGTCGCCCGACCCACCCGCTCCCGTCGCCGATGTACGCTCCCGTCCGCCCCCTCGCCGTCGTCACCGCCCTCGCCCTCGCCCCGCACGCGCCGCTCCCGGCGCAGGCCGCCGGCGCCGTGGGTGCGCTCCGCTACGAGATCCCGCCCGGCACGGAGCCGGTCAACCGGTCGGCCGAGGAGATGGTGCATGCGCGACGCGTGGGCTCCGACGCCTGCTTCTTCCGCGCGCGCGCCACGCCGTCGGCGGCGGGCGACGCGGCGGCGGCCTTCCGCGAGGGGTGGGGCGAGTACGCACGGCAGCGCGGCGCCACCGACCCGACCCCGCCGGCGACGGTGACGACCAGCCGTCGCGACGGCTGGACCGTCATCGTCGGGCGCAAGCCGGCCGAACCGCTCGCCATGGGGCTCACGGTCGGCGTCGTGCACGCGACGCTCTGGGCGCCCGGGACGCTGCTGCAGCTCGTCAGCGTGTACACGCACGCCGAGTGCGCGTCGGCGGCCGAGCGCTTCGCCGCCGCCGGGCGCGGCACGGCGGTGACGGCGCGCGAGAGCGCCGCCACGGCCGCCCTCCCGTCCACGGCGGTCGCGACCGCGCCGGCGCCCGCGCGTCCGCAGCCCGTCACGCCCGCCGCGTCGGGCGCCGTGGTCGGCACGGTGGACGCGCCGCCGCCGACGACGCCGGGCGCGCCGCCGCACACGCTGCGCGCCGACACCGTCCGCCGCGTGGCGCAGATGGCGCCGATGCCGCCCTCGCTCGCGGGGACGTGGGAGCAGGTGGTCGAGCCGCGCATGAGCGTCCGCTACGGCGCGACCGGCCGATACGAGCACGATCCCGCAGCCGCCCGGCGACGCCACCTCGTCGAGCTGCGTCGCCTCCGCCTCGGTCCCGACGGCCGCTACACGTTCGAGCGCGAGCGCTACGACGGGGCGGCGCGGACGATCGCGCGCACCGTCGAGACGGGGCGCTACGCGCCGGCGGGGGAGCAGCTGCGCTTCGAGCCGGGGGCGGCGTGGGAGGGGAGCGCGGCGGTCGGCGAGGCGGTGCGCATGGCGGCGCGCGCGGCCCCGCCCGCGTGGGGCGCACGGCACGTCTTCGGCACGCGCGACGGCTGCTGCAGCTGGCACACGCTGCACCTCTTCCTCCCCGGAGACGACACGTGGGAGGCCTTCCGCCCGGTCAATCGCTGACGCGGGGCGGCATCGCGTCGCGCGCCGCGCGCAGCAGCGCCGCCAGGCGCGCCGTCCACGCCGCCTCGAGCTCGGCCAGCGCCATCCCCTTCCCCCGCCCCGGCGCGGCCATCAGCAGCCCCTGCGCGCTCGGGTGCGGGAGCACGTGCACCGCGAGGCCGTCGGCGACGACGCGCTGCAGCACGTCGCCCGCGACGCGCCCCAGGCAGCACACCTGCACCGCGCCGAGCGCCCGCGCCTCCGCGAGCTCGGCGCGCAGCCGCTCGAGGTTCGCCGGTGCCGTGCGCTCGCGCGCCGACGGGGCGCGGAAGCGCTCGCCGTCGTCGGTGGGGCAGCGGTCGTAGGCGTTGGTCAGCCAGACATCGCGCGCGACGGGACGCACGCCGGCGTCGCGGAGGGCGGCCCCCTCCCACGGCACCGACGCGGGATCGCCCTCCCACACGACGCACCCCGCCTCGACGAGCGCGGCGTAGAGCGGCGCGCCCGCGCGGTCGCCGAGGAAGGGGATGCCGGAGCGGTCCGCGCCGCGCGGGCCGGGGGCCTCGCCGACGAGCACCGTGTGCACGCGCGCCGAGGCATCGTCGGGGCGGAGCGGCGCGACGGCGCGCCCGGCGATCCGCCCCATCAGCGCGCGCGCGGTCGCGTCATGCGCCGGCGGGGCGGATGGTCACGCTCCCGTTCACCGTCTCGACCTTGAGCGAGTGCCCGCCGGCGCCGATGCGCCCCCGCAGCTCGCCGCGCTCCATGCGCCCGTTCACGGTGATCGGCAGGTCGCTCGTGACGCGGCCGTTCACCGTCTCGACGTCGACGTCGGCCCCGACCCCCGTCGGCAGCTCGACGACGACCGAGCCGTTCACCGCCTCGGCGCGCCACGTGCCGCTGCGCGACGGCCGGGCCGGGCGGAGGCGGATCGATCCGTTCACCGTCTCGGCCGTGACCTCGCCGTCGCCGCCGTCGATCTCGACGCTCCCGTTCACGCTCTCGACCTTCACCCACGACGACGCCTGCACCACGGCGACGCGGCCGTTGACCGTCTCGACGTGGATCGGCGAGCCGGCGGGGAGCTCGACGACGAGGTCGACCTCGACCTGGAGGTCGCGCCACTCGCGGTCGCGCGACGAGCCGCGTGCGCCCTCGTCGTCGCACCGCTGGCCGGGCCAGAGGACGCAGACCACGAGCCCGCCGTCGCCGCGCCGGCGGACCTCGGCGGTGACGCGCGAGCCGTCGCCCTTGCGCACGGTGCGCGTCCCCTTGATCACCACGCGGTCGTGCAGCCCGGCGACGACGCGCACGCTGCCGTTCACGTTGTCGGCGCGGAGGACGGCGCCGCGGGCGATCGTCCCCTCCCACGCGAGCGTCCGGCCGTCGTCGCGGACGGCGCCCTGCGCCTCGAGCGGGAGGGCGATCGTGAACGCCGCGAGCGGAACGAGGAGCGGGGAGCGCATGGGGGCCTCGGGGGTCGGGGTGACGGTCCCCCCTACGACACCGCGGGAAGGGGGTTTCGTTGCCGCCGGGCTCAGGCGCCGAGGCGGAGCACCTGCCCCGTCACGTGGCGCGCCTCGTCGCCCGAGAGCCACGCGACCACGCGCGCGACCTCCTCGCGCTCGACGTAGGCGAAGGCGTCGCCCATCGCCGCGACGTTGGCCGCGGTGCGGATCGCGGTGGGGGCGATCGCGTTGGCGCGCACGCCGTGCGCGCGCTCCTCGTGCGCGACCGCCTGCATGAGCGCGAGCACGCCCGCCTTGGCCGCGACGTAGGCGCTCATCTCCGCCCCGTGGGCCCCGGGGAGCGCCGCGGCGGACGTGAAGTAGGTGATCGCCCCGCCGCGCGCGCGCACCAGCGGCACGAAGGCACGCGTCGCCATCCACGCCGTGGTGAGGTTGATCGCGACCTGCCGGTGGAAGACCGCCGGATCGGCGTCGGCGATGGGGCCGCTCATCGCGAAGCCGCCCGCGACGCAGACGAGCGCGTCGACGCCGCCACCGCCCCACGCCGCGACGCGCTCGGCGGCGTCGCGCGTCGCCGTCGCGTCGGTGAGGTCGCAGGGAAGCGCGAGCGCCTCCGTCCCCTGCCCGGCGAGCGCGTCGGCGCGGGCGCGCGCCTCGTCGCCCTGCACGTCGAGGAGCGCGAGCCGCGCCCCCTCGGCGGCGAACGCGGCCGCGACCGCCTCGCCCACCTGCCCGGCGCGCCCGGCGCCGGTGATCACGACCGTCTTCCCGGTGAATCGCATGCGACGATCCTACACCGGGCGTCAACGAGTCCCGGTGTCCCCCTTGCGCCGGCGCCCGTCAGCGCGCGGAGCGACGCAGCCCGGCGGTGGCGTCGTCGATGCGCGCGGCGAAGGCGTCGAGCCCCTCGCCGTCGTGCCGTCGCGGGAGGACGAAGCGCGGATCGTCGGGCTGCTCCGGCTCGGGGCCCGAGTCGACCATCAGGTCGCCGCCCTGCCGCTCGACCTCGAGCTCGAACCGCTCGACCGCCTCGAGCAGCGTCGCCACCTCCTCCGGGTCGTCGTCGAGCGCGATCTCCACGCCGCGCGACCGCAGCCGCTCCGCCGCATCCTGCATCACCCGCGCGATCTCGTCGTCCATCGCCGCCTCCATGGTCGTGGCGCGGCCCCATGGCCGCGCGCTCCACGCTGCGGGCACGAGCCGCGCCACGCCACCGCGGCCCGTCACGGCCGGGGACGCTTGACAGCCCTCGGGCCGGAGGGAGCTTCTCCCGTGCGGCGCGACGATCGGGCAGGCCGCACACAGGTGCCTCGCACCACTGCCGAGATCACCCGAAGAACCGAAGCCCGCCGGGCACGCGCCCGACGGGCTTCGGTTTCGTGCGCCGGGCGGCGCTCAGGCCGCGCGCCGCACCGGCGAGGCGACGTGCACGTCGTCGCCGAGGGCGAAGCTCTCCGCGAGCGCGCGCTGCGCGGCGGCCTGCGCGCTCAGTTCGTGTGCCGCGGCCGACGCCTCCTCCGCCGTCGAGGCGACGTGCTGGGCGCTGCCGCTCATGCGGTCGATCGCCGCGCGGATCGTCGCCACCGCCTCCGCCTGCTCCTCGGCCGAGGCGGCGATCGTGTCGATCGACGCGGCGACCGCCGACGCCTGCCGGACGATGTCGTCGAGGCGCGCCACGACGCCGTGCGTCGCCTCGACGCCGCCGTGCGCGCGCGACGTCGCCTCGTCGATCAGCGCCGCCGTCTCGCGCGCGGCCGACGCGCTCCGCCCCGCGAGCGCCCGCACCTCCTCGGCGACGACCGCGAAACCCCGCCCCGCGTCGCCCGCCCGCGCCGCCTCGACCGCCGCGTTGAGCGCGAGGAGGTTCGTCTGGAAGGCGATCTCGTCGATCGTGCGCACGATGCGCGCCGTCGCGCGCGTGCTCTCGGCGATCGCCTCGACCGCCCGGCGCAGGGCCGCGACGTCGTGCGCCCCCGCCTGCGCCGTGTCGCCGGCCCCGACGGCGAGCGCCCGCACGTCGGACGCGCCGCCCGAGGTGCGGCGCGTCGCCTCGTCGAGCCGCGCGGTCCCGTCGGCCACCGCCTCGAGCCCCACCGTCGTCTCCTGCGCGGCCGCCGCGAGCGACTCGCTCCCGCCCGCGATCTGGTGCGCCGCCTCGGCGACCTGCTCGCTCGAGTGCGCCACCGCCGCGATGGTGCGCCCGAGCGTCGCCGTCGCCTCGTTGAAGGCGTGCGCCGCGGGGGCGAAATGCGCCGCCACGCCCGCTACGTCGATGCGGACGCCGAGATCCTGCGCGCGGAGCCGATCGAGCGAGGCGGCCAGCGCCCCGGTGAAGGCCTCGGCCTCCCGTGCGGCCGCCGCGGCGCGATCGCGCAGCTCGGCGGTGCGCGTGAAGCTCGTGCGCAGCGACGTCATCGCCTCGCCGAAGTCGCCGGGGAGCGCGGCGCCCTCGTCGCGCGAGGCGCTCCCGTCGCCGGCGACGGCGTGCGCGGCGGCGACGACGCGTCGTAGCGTCGCCGCGAGCGCGTTGACGGCGCGCAGTGCATCGTCGCTCGCCTCCACCTCGACGGCGAGCGTCCCCTCGGAGAGGGCGGTGGTCGCCTCGGCGAGGATCGCGCCGGCGCGTCGCTTCGCGGCGAGCGCGCGGGCGATGAGCACCAGCACCGCCGTCTCGGCGACCACGAAGAGCGCGTGCACGAGCACCATCCAGATCCCCGACGTCATCGGCATGACGACGAGCCCCGTGCCGGCGTGCTGCGCGAGGAAGAAGCCGAGGTGGTGCACCGCGATCGTCGTCGCGGCGGCGAGGAGGACGCGCCAGTCCTCGTACGCGAGGAGCACCGCCAGCGTCACGAAGACGTGGAAGTGCATCTCGAGCATCCCCTGCATCACCTGGATGATCAGCCCCGAGCACCCCATCGCCGCGGCGGCGACGACGAGCCGGGTCACGAGCGCTCCGGCGGCGCGGCGCGTGAGGACGAACGGGACGACGGTGACGGCCGCGCCCCCGCCGATGGCGGCGGTCCACGACCCGTGGATCGCGGCGAGGGCGAGCGCGAGCGGCCAGTGCGCGAGGATGAGCCAGCCGGCGGTGCGGTCGACGGTGGCGGCCCACGTCGTGGCGGCCGGATGTCCGGAACGATTCGTCATGATGCGGGAGAGGGTGGACGACGCCCCGTGGTATCGGCGGTCCCCCGTCATCGCATGAGTGAATCCTCCCGCTTCGTCACGTTCCGTTCATGTCTAGCGCGTCCTGCGGCGTGGCGTCGCTGAATCGTTCATGACCGTGTCAGGATATCGGGGCGTTCGATGGGCGTCGCCCCCGGCAGGCGCACGGTGAGGCGGGGCCACTCGCGCGTCGCCTCGGTGACGACGAGGGGCGTCCCGCCCGCACCGCGCGTCGCGGGTGTGGCCGGGACGATCCACGTGTCCTCGGACTTGCTGCCGGTGATCGACGGATTCCACGCCACCGCCTGCTGCGCCTGCACGAGACGCCGCTCGCCGGGGGTGACGATCAGATCGCGCGCGGCGTAGCCCGTCGGCCCGCCCTGGTGGTGCAGCGTCCACTCGTCGCGGTCGCCCTCCTTCGCGTACTGCCGCTGCCCGGCCGCGAGCACGTCGCCCCACGCGGCGCCGGCGCGCGTCGCCGTCCACAGCGCCGCCTCGACGCGGCAGGTGGCGGCGTGGAGCGCCGCGAGCTCCTTCGGCACCGCGCCGAAGTGCACCATGCGCGTGAGCGAGGCGACGAGGCCGTGGCGCTCGCCGCAGGCGACGAGCATGAGGTGACGGCGGAGCGTGCGATCGGTGGGGATCGGGTGCCGGAAGTTGCGGATCCGCTGGTCGGCGCCCACCAGCACCACCTGCGGCTCGACGCCGCGCACGAGGAGCTCGGCGGCCAGGCGCGCGGCGAGGTCGCGCTCGGTGTCGCCCGGTTCGGCGGTGCGCGCCACCGTCTCGACGGCCTGCGTGCAATCGTGGCCGAGCGCCTCGTAGCGATCGATCTCCGACGGGAGGAGCGAGGCGCGGCACGCGTCGACGAAGTCGGGCGGGAGCGCGACGCCACCGGTGCGATGCGGCGCGTCGCTCGCCCAGCCCTCGCGCTTCGCGCCGAGGAGCCGGTCGAGCTCCTCGCGGAGCGGCCGCGCCCACGGGTGCGCGCGCCGCCGGAAGCCCCGCAGCGGCTCCTCGTGCTGCAGGCGGTCGATCTCGATGACGTCGGCGACCACGTGCACGTGGTCGCGATCGACGACGAGCGCGGCGGCGGCGTACTCCGACTGCGAGACGACGTGCGCGTCGCCGCCGGCGGTGAGCCAGGCGAAGTTCGCGCGCGTGTGGAAGACGACGCCCTGCAGCCGGTGGCGCGCCATCCACTCGCGGATGCGCTCGAGCTTCATGCGCGTCTCGACGTTCGGCTCGACGGGGACGCCGCGCGGCCGGGTGGCGACGGCGGGGTACTCGTCGCGCCGGGAGGCGGCGGGCTTGCGGGCCGGGCTCATGCGGCGCGGCGGCCGATCGACGGCGTGCGGGTGGCGTGCGGCATGCGGGGACGAGGGCGGAGTGGCGTGCCGCGGTGGGCGCGGCGCGCGGGCACCGTCCGTGCACGCCGCGTTCCAGCAGCCGCCCCCTTCCCGCACCCTGCCGCCGTGCCCGACGCCGACGCCCTCCACCGCTTCGCCGACCACTCGCACCGGCGCTGGAACCCGCTCGCGGGGGAGTGGGTGCTCGTCTCGCCGCACCGGGCGAAGCGGCCGTGGCAGGGACAGGTCGAGACGCCCGCGGTCGCCGAGCGGCCGGCGTACGATCCGACCTGCTACCTCTGCCCCGGCAATTCGCGCGTCGGCGGGCACGTCAACCCGGCCTACACGGGGACCTGGGCCTTCGACAACGACTTCGCCGCGCTCGTCCCCGCCCCGTCGCACGAGCGGCTCGACGTCGACGGGCTCCTGGTGGCCGAGCACGAGCCGGGGCGCTGCCGCGTCCTCTGCTTCTCGCCGCGTCACGACCTCACGCTCGCGAACATGGACGCCGCCGCGCTGCGCGCGGTCGTCGACCTCTGGACCGACGAGTACCTCGCGCTCGGGAGCGACCCGCAGGTGCAGCACGTCGCGATCTTCGAGAACCGGGGCGAGGCGATGGGGGCGAGCAACCCGCACCCGCACGGGCAGCTGTGGGCGCAGCGCACCGTGCCGATGCTCCCCTCGCGCGAGGGCGTCGCGCAGCGCGCACACCACCAGCGCACCGGACGCACGCTCCTCGGCGACGTGCTCGCGCTCGAGCTGGCGCGCGAGGAACGCATCGTCCTCGCGCACGACGAGTGGGTGGCGCTCGTCCCCTTCTGGGCGACGTGGCCGTTCGAGACGCTCGTCGTGCCGCGCCGCCCCGCCGCGCACCTGGGGGCGCTCGACGACGCGCAGCGCGACGGGCTGGGGACGATGATCGGCGCGCTCACGCGCGGCTGCGACGCGCTCTTCGGCGTCCCGTTCCCCTACTCCGCGGGCTTCCACCAGGCACCCACCGACGACGCGGCGCACCCGGAATGGACGCTGCACTGGCACTGCTTCCCGCCGCTCCTCCGCTCGGCGACGGTGCGGAAGTTCCTCGTGGGCTACGAGATGCTCGGCGAACCGCAGCGCGACCTGACGCCGGAGGCGGCGGCGGGACGGCTGAGGGAGGCGTGCGCACGGGCGGGCGTCACGTGACGACACGACGCGCCAGCGGCGTCGCACGCGGGGACGGCGCGCCTCACCCCGCCTCGAGCTCGAACGCCGCCGTCCCGGGGCGCGTCGCGAAGCAGACCGCGCGCGCCGCCGCCGCGGGAAAGCGCGACGCGTATGCGCGCTGCCAGCGCTCGGTGAACGGCGTGGCGTCGGCCTGCGGCACCATCGCCCAGACGCTCCCGCCGAAGCCCGCCCCGAAGGCGCTCGCGGCCACGGCGCCGCAGCGCAGCGCCTCCTCGACCAGCGCGAGCGTCTCGGGCACCTGGTTGCCGAGCGCGCACTCGGCCCAGCGCATCGAGCTCGCGACCTCGGCGCCGAAGGCCGCGAGGTCGCCGCGGTCGAGCGCGTCGGCGGCGCGCGGAACGTGCCCGGTCGTCTCGTGCACGAACTGGTCGACGCGCGCCACGAGCGTCGTCGCGTCGAGGTCGTCGGTGGCGGCGTCGCGTGCGATCGCGCGCAGCCGCGCCGCCGCGTCGGGAGCGCTCGCGACGATGTCGCCCAGCGTCGCCTCGTCGCCGCCCGTCGCGCGCCGCCACGCCGCCGCGAGGTGGCGCGCGATCGCCGAGACGCGGTTGTAGCGCGCCAGCGCGTCGCGCGTCTTCTCGGCCGTCACGCCACTGGTGGCGACGACGAAGACGTGGTCGGCGGGCCACGTGACCCAGCGCTCGTGTCGCACCGGCGCCCACGCGAAGACGCCGAGGCTCCCCGCGCGGCTGCAGAGGATCGACGCCTGGTCCTGCGCGCCGTTCATCAGCCCGAGGCCGCGCTCGCCCGCGAGGGGGCCGAAGTCGCTCCCGTTCTCCATGGCGCCGAAGTAGCCGGCGAGCGCGGCGCAGTCGGGGAGCGCCTTGCGCCAGCGCGCGGTGCGCGGGAGCCCGCTCGCGTGCGCCACGGCGAGGCCGAGCCCGACGATGAGCGCGGCGGAGCTCGACACGCCGGCCGCGGGGGGGAGGTTGCTCGCGAGCGCGATGTCGCAGCCGCGCACCCCCTCGCCGAAGTTGCGCGCGAGGCGCTGCACCACGGTGTGCACGTACGGGCGCCACGCCGGGGCGTCGCCGGCGGGCTCGCCGTCGAGGGGGACGGTGACGGCCTCGCCGAGCACCGCGTCCCGCACGACGACGGTGCGGTCGTCGCGCGTGCGGGCGACGACGACGATCCCGCGATCGACCGCGCAGACGAGCGAGCGCCCGCCCGCGTAGTCGACGTGCTTGCCGAGCACCTCGATCCGCCCCGGCGCGACCCAGGCGCGCCGGTGGCTCGCCGGCACGCCGTCGTCGTCGAGCGCACCCTGCGCGCGCGCCACGAGCGCCGCCCACGCGTGCGCCGGACGCTCCCCCACCCCGTGCTCGCGGAGCCGCGCGAGCGCCTCGGCGTCGGTGGGGTGCGGGTCGCTCACGGGAGCTCCGGCGACGCGCCGTTCGCCTCGAGCACCGCGGCGCCGAGCGTGCCGAACGGAGCGCGCCCGAGCCCCTCGACCGGGACGCCGGGGACCGCGCCCGCGATCCCCGGGTCGTGGCCAATGGTGAGCGCGCGCAGCACGTCGAGCGGGAGCTTCGGGGTGCGATCCATGGTCAGGAGCCCGTTCGCCTCCTGGAAGGTGTCGCTGAACTGCGTGTAGCAGAAGCCGGAGAAGAGCGGCGTGCGGTGCACCGCCGCCAGCAGCGCGCCGTAGCGGAAGCGGAGCTCGTCGGCGCTCGTCGCCACCGAGTACCCCCACGACGCCGACGGCTCGCGGTGGAGCGCGATCCCGCCGAACTCGGTGAGCATGACGGGGATCCGCGCGTGCTCGGCGTGCCCCTCGACGACGAGGCGCCGCCCCCCGGGGCGCTCGCGCTCGAGGATGCGCGGGAGCTCCTCGTCGCTCCGGTAGCGTCGCGCGAGGCGGTCCGGGTCGTGGTCGTAGTCGTGGATCGCGAGGATGTCGGTCTGCACGCTCTCCCAGCCGTCGTTGCCGATCACGGGGCGCGTGGCGTCGAGCGTGTTGGTGAGGTGGTAGAGCGCGGCGACCCAGTGGCGCTGCTCGGGGATGGTGGGGAGGTCGGGGACGCCCCAGCTCTCGTTGAACGGTACCCACGCCACGAGGCACGGATGGCTCGCGTCGCGCGCGAGGACCTCCATCCACTGCGACGTGAGCCGCTCGATCGCCTGCCGCGTGAAGCGGTACGGGCTCGGCATCTCGCCCCAGACGAGGAGCCCCATGCGGTCGGCCCAGTACAGGTAGCGTGGATCCTCGACCTTCTGGTGCTTGCGCACGCCGTTGAAGCCCATCGCTTTCGCGAGTTGCACGTCGTGCCGGAGCGCGGCGTCGCCGGGGGCGGTGAGGTGCGTGTGCGGCCAGTACCCCTGGTCGAGGACGAGGCGCAGGTAGTAGGGGCGCCCGTTCAGCAGGAGGCGGTCGCCCTGCGTGCTCACCTGCCGGAGCGCGGTGTAGCTGCGCACGCGATCGAGCCGCTCCCCGCGCCCGCCCCAGAGCTCGATCTCGGCCTCGATCAGCGTCGGCCGCTCCGGGCTCCAGAGCAGGTCGTTGCGCGAGTCGTCGATGCCGGGATCGGAGATCGCGATGCGGCGGTGGACCTCGCCGGCGACGAGGAGGTACGTGTCGTCGGCGAGGACGTTGCCGTGCACGTGCAGCTTCACCTTGACACGCAGCCCGTCGGCGGCGCGCGGCCCCTCGACGCGCAGGTCGAGCGAGAGCTCCCACCGCTCGAGCGACGCCGCCCAGCGGAGCCACGTCACCCGCGTCGGCGGGACGCGCTCGAGCCAGACCGTCTGCCAGATGCCGGTGGTGCGCACGTACCAGATGCTGTGCGGCTCGGGCTGCCAGTCCTGCTTGCCGCGCGGCTTGGCGAGATCGTGCGGGTCGTCCTCGGCGAGTACCACGAGCGCGTGGGTGCCGCCACCGGTGCCGACGAGGTCGGTGATGTCGGCCTCGAAGGGAGTGTAGCCCCCCTCGTGGCGCGCGACGACGATGCCGTCGAGCCAGACGGTCGCGCGGTAGTCGACGGCCCCGAAGTGGAGGATGAGCCGCTCGCCGTCCACGACCCGCGGCGCGTCGAGGGCGCGACGGTACCAGACGGCGGCCATGAAGCCCGTCTCGCCGACGCCGCTCGCCGGCGACTCGGGAGCGAAGGGGACGACGATCGTCCGGTCCCAGACGACCTCGTCGGGGCGTGTCCAGCGCGCGGTCCGCTCGATGGCGAAGTCCCACGGCCCGTTGAGCGACCACCACCCGTCGCGCTCGAGCTGGGGACGCGGATAGCCGTGCGCGGCCGGGTCGGGAGCGAGCACGTCGGGGGGACCGGACGCGATACCGGACATGTCGTCGAGCGGGTGCGGGCGGAGCGGGGCGCCGCGCCGGGCGGCGCGATCGGGTGCACCAGAGCACGGCAAGGGACGCGCCGCGCCGCAATCGCGCGATCGAGGCACACCGGCGAGCGCCACTGCCGCCGGACCACCGAGGTGCCAGCCGACCGTCGTGTCGGCGGCGTGGTGTGCACGCGCCCGGCGCCGCGGCGTCTCCCGCTCGGACCCGCACCGGAGCCGTCATGCGCCCCATCCGCTTCCTCGCCGCCCTCGCGCTCGCCGTCCCCCTCGCACGCCACGCTCCCGCGCAGGGCATCGTGGAGTTCGAGCGACGCGCCCTTCCCACGCCGCAGGGCGTCGTCGAGGTCGTGTCATCGAGCGTGACCATCGCCGTCACGGGACGCGAGGCCCGCGTCACGGTGGACGATCGCCTGCGCAACACCGGCCCCGCGCTCGCCGAGGCGAGCTGGCTCGTCCCCCTCCCCCGCGACGCCGCGTTCGGTGGCTTCTCGCTCTGGAACGGCGAGACGAGGCTCGAGGGCGAGATGCTCGACCGCGAGCGCGCCCAGGCGATCTACGAGGAGATCGTGCGCCGGCGCCGCGACCCGGCGCTGCTCACGTGGGCCGGGCACGGGCTCGTGCGCTCGCAGGTCTTTCCCATCGGCCCGGGGGAGACGCGGCGCATGGCGCTCCGCTACGTGCAGTACCTCGAGCGGAGCGGCGACGCGCTGCGCGTGCGCTACCGGCTCCCGCAGGGCGACACCCTCGCGCGTGCCGCGGGGGTGCGGCAGGGGAGCGGGCGCACGATCGTGGTGACCGTCGCCGACGCGCGCGACACCGGCGAGCCGTGGTCGCCGACGCACGCGCTCGACGTGCGGCGGCGCGGCGACGCGCTCGAGATCGTCGTGCAGGGCGATCGCGGCGGCGACGTGGACATCCTGCTGCCGCAGCGGCGCGACGCGCCCAGCCTCGCGGCGGTCGCGCACGCTCCCGCGGGAGAGGACGGCTACGCGATGGTCGTCCTCGCGCCTCCCGCCCGCGGCGCGACGCCGGCGGTGGCGAAGGACCTCGTGCTCGTCGTCGACGTCTCGGGGTCGATGGCGGGGGCGAAGCTCGAGCAGGCGAAGGCGGCGCTGCGCCAGGCGCTCGCCGCGCTCGGGGGGCGCGACCGCTTCCGGCTCGTGAGCTTCGGGAGCGCGGTGCGCGAGTTCCGCCCGGGCTTCGTGCCCGCGACGCGCGACGACGTCGCCGCCGCGCTGCGGCACGTCGACGGGCTCGTCGCCGACGGCGGGACGAACATCGCCGGCGCGCTGCAGGTGGCGCTCGCGCCCGCGACCCGCGACCCGCTCGCCGGCGATGCGCGCCCGGTCTTCGTGCTCTTCCTCACCGACGGCGTCCCGTCGGTCGGCGAGCGCGACCCCGAGCGCATCGCGGCGGCGGCCGAGGGGGCGCTCCCGCGCGGTGCGCGCGTGCTGGCGGTCGGCGTCGGGGCCGACGTGAACACCTACCTCCTCGACCGCCTGGCGCAGGCGGGGCGCGGCACGGCGGCGTACGTCGCCCCCGAGGGCGACGTCGAGGCGACGATGGGCGCGACGCTCCGCCGCATCGCGCGTCCGGTGCTCACCGACCTGCGCATCGTGCAGGCGCCGGTGACGCTCGTCGACGCCGAGCCCGCGACGCTCCCCGATCTCTTCGACGGCGACGAGGTGGTCGCCTTCGCCCGCTATCGCGGCGCGGGACGCGGTGCGCTGGTGCTCGAGGGGACGCGCGAGGGCCGGCGCGAGCGCATCGCCATCGACGCCGACTTCCCCGCCGCGCGCGACGGCGACGCGTACGTGGCCTCGCTCTGGGCGACGCGGCGCATCGGCACGCTCACGCGGCGTGCGCGACTCGAGGGGGCGGGCGAGCCGCTCGTGCGCGAGATCCGCGAGCTCGGGCTGCGCCACGGGATCGTCACGGAGTACACGGCCTTCCTCGTGCAGGAGCCCGGCGCGCTCGCCGGGGGTGCCGCGCCCGCCGCCGCGCCGCCGATGGACGCGCGCCTGCGC
>ERZ1066122.520-NODE-520-length-40359-cov-13.687674_pt1 | contig 40359 bp, 37 predicted proteins | sample MGYA00382769_ERZ1066122 | MGnify/ENA primary metagenome ERZ1066122 (study PRJEB33369, sample SAMEA5778352) | biofilm metagenome | biome: Industrial cooling water; feature: Water cooling tower basin; material: Biofilm | place: United Arab Emirates | collected... | reverse complement strand
CCCGTCTGATCCGTGAAAAGCACGGCAAGAAGGCGCTGATGGCCTCGCTCGACGTAAACCGTCCGGCGGCGCAGGAACAGCTCGCCGTGCTCGGCACGCAGGTCGATGTGGCGACCTTGCCGATCATCGCGGGCCAGCAGCCGGTTGATATCGCGCGGCGCGCGATGGAAGCGGCCAAGCTCCAGAATTTCGATGTCCTTCTGCTCGACACCGCGGGCCGCCTGCATGTCGACGATGCGCTGATGGCCGAAATGAAGGCGGTCGCCAGCGTGTCGGCCCCCAATGAAGTGCTGCTGGTGGTCGACAGCCTCACCGGGCAGGACGCCGTCAACGTCGCGCAGAGTTTCAGCGGCGAAGTGCCGCTCACTGGCATTGTGCTCACCCGTATGGATGGCGATGCGCGCGGCGGGGCGGCGCTGTCGATGCGCGCTGTCACCGGCAAGCCGATCAAGTTTGCCGGGACGGGCGAAAAGCTCGATGCGATCGAAGCCTTCCGGCCCTCGGGGATTGCTGATCGCATTCTCGGCATGGGCGATGTTGTCAGCCTCGTCGAGAAGGCGGCGGCGACGATCAAGGAAGAAGACGCCGAAAAGCTGGCCCGCAATATCGAGAAGGGCAAGTTCGATCTCGATGATCTCGCAATGCAGCTGCGCCAGATGCGCCAGATGGGCGGGATCGGGATGTTGGCGGGCCTGATGCCGGGGATGAAGAAGGCCAAGGCCGCGATGGGGGCCTCGGGCATGGACGACAAGGTGCTGGTGCATCTTGAAGCCGTGATTTCATCGATGACCCCGAAAGAGCGCCGCAATCCCGATCTGATGAATGCCAAGCGCAAGAAGCGCGTCGCGGCCGGCAGCGGCACCGATGTGCAGACAGTCAACAAGCTGCTCAAGATGCATCAGGAAATGGCCCGCGCCATGAAGCAGATCAAGAAGATGGGCGGGCTCAAAGGCCTCGCATCCATGTTCGGTGGCGGCATGGGCGGTATGGGCGGCATGCCGGGCGCGATGCCGCCGGGTGGAATGCCCGGCCTGGGCGGCCCCGGTGGCCCGTTGGGCGGTCTGCCGGGCTTGGGTGGCCCGCCAAAGTTCAAGAAGTAGTTCTCACGAAAACGCATTGGTTCAATTGATTATATTCGAAAGGTGAAATCTCATGGCAATTGCAATCCGGCTTTCGCGCGGCGGCGCCAAGAAGCGTCCCTATTACCGCATCGTCGTTTCTGACGTGCGCAGCCCGCGCGACGGCAAGTATCTCGAACAGATCGGCACCTATAATCCGGTGCTGGCCAAGGACAGCCCCGAGCGCGTGAAGCTCAACGAAGATCGCGCCCGCTATTGGCTCGGCGTCGGCGCCCAGCCGACCGATCGTGTCGCCCGCTTCCTCGATGCCGCCGGCATCAAGGAACGCGCTGCACGCAACAACCCCAAGAAGGCCGAGCCGGGCGAAAAGGCCAAGGAACGCGCCGAGGAAAAGGCCGCCAAGATCGCTGAAGCCGAAGAAGCTGCACGCGCTGCCGAGGAAGAAGCCAAGGCTGCTGCCGCTGCACCGGCTCCGGTTGAAGAAGCCCCTGCTGAAGAAGCCCCGGCTGAAGAGGCCTCGGCTGAAGAAGCGCCTGCTGCTGAAGAAGCCGCTGCTGAAGAGCAGAGCGAAGGCTGATTGACGTCATGACCAAGCCCGTCACCCTCGCCGCCATCGCCGGCGCGCATGGGGTGGCGGGCGAGGTGCGTCTCAAATTGTTCGGCGAGGGCGTAGCCGCACTCGCTGCGCACAAGACCTTCAATGATGGTGCGCTCACGCTCCTCAAGGTGCGTGAGGATGGCAAGGGCGGCGCGATTGCCCGGCTGGCCGAAAGCACCTCGCGCGCCGATGCCGAGCGCTTGCGCGGCACGGTGCTCAGCGTCCCGCGCGAAGCCCTGCCGCCGCTTGGCGAGGGCGAATTCTATCATGCCGATCTGATCGGACTGCCGGTTGTCACCGATACGGGTGAGGCGGTCGGCACGGTTATGGCGATCGAGAATTTCGGCGCGACCGATCTGGTCGAGATTGTCCGTGATCCCGTGCCTGAAAAAGGCCCCAAGACCTTCATGGTGCCGATGATCCCCACAGCGGTGCTGGGATGGGATGAGGCGCGCATGGTGATCGCGGCAGGTTTTGCGGAAGATTAGGCGCAGGTCATGACCTTCGCTGCCACGATCCTCACGCTCTATCCCGAGATGTTTCCCGGGCCCTTGGGCGTGAGCCTTGCCGGTCGCGCGCTGGCCGAAGGCAAGTGGTCGTGCGAAAGCGTGCAAATCCGCGATTTCGCCACGGACAAGCACCGCACGGTCGATGATACGCCTGCGGGCGGCGGCGCGGGCATGGTGCTCAAATGTGATGTGCTGGCGGCGGCGCTTGATAGTGTAATCCTCCCCGAAACGGGGAGGGGGACCGTCGAAGACGGTGGAGGGGCGCCATCGGCTGTTCAAGACCTCGGCGGTTCGGATCACTCGCGCCTGCCCCTCCACCATCCTGCGGATGGTTCCCCTCCCCTTGCAGGGGAGGATGCGCGCCCCATTCTCGCTATGACGCCGCGCGGCAAGCCGATCACCCAGCAGCGCATCCGCGAACTCGCCGCCGGTCCGGGGGTCATCATGCTATGCGGACGGTTCGAAGGCTTCGATGAACGCCTCTTCGAAGCGCGTCCCGAAATCGAGCAGGTGAGCCTTGCCGACATTGTCCTGTCGGGCGGGGAGATGGCCGCGCTGACGATACTTGATGCTTGCATTCGCCTTCTTCCCGGCGTAATGGGCGCGGCTTCTAGCGGGGTCGAGGAAAGCTTCGAAACGGGGCTGCTCGAATATCCGCATTACACCCGGCCAGTAACATGGGAAGGGCGCACGATCCCCGAAGTGCTGCGATCAGGGGATCATGCGAAGATCGCGGCGTGGCGAAAGCTGCAAAGCGAGAACGACACACGGTCACGCAGGCCGGACTTGTGGGAGCGCCATGAGGGCGCTCGGGTCCAGTCTGCCTCTGGCGCGCAGTGAACAACGAAGGAACCGGACCAGTGAACCTGATCCAGCAGATTGAAGCCGAAGAAATCGCCAAGTCCGGCAAGGACATCCCCGAATTCCGCGCAGGCGACACCGTCCGCGTCGGCGTGAAGGTGAAGGAAGGCAACCGCGAGCGTATCCAGGCCTATGAAGGCGTCGTGATCGCCCGTTCGAACCGCGGCATGGGTTCGAACTTCACCGTGCGCAAGATGAGCTTCGGCGAAGGCGTCGAGCGCGTCTTCCCGCTCTACTCGCCGATCGTCGAGAGCATCACCGTGGTCCGCCGCGGCGTGGTGCGTCGCGCCAAGCTCTATTACCTGCGCGGCCGCACCGGCAAGAGCGCGCGTATCGCCGAGCGCAAGGTCAACGCGCCCAAGGCGTAAGGCGTCAAAGCCAGCAATTTCGAAGGGCGGTGCCGCAAGGCGCCGCCCTTTTTGCTTTCGGGCACTTGCCAACAACTCTCGTCATTGCGAGGAGCGTAAGCGACGAAGCAATCCAGAACGGCACGCGCTGGATCTGGATTGCCGCGCCGCCTTGAGGCGGCTCGCAATGACGAGGTGAGCTTTGGATGCGTTCGGTTCTTGCTGCGGTTACCCTGTGTTTTTCGACCTGTCTGACAACACCGTTGCAGGCGGAGACTGCCGCCATGTCTGAGTCGGCCCCCACGCTGACTTTTGAACGCGTCTTTGGCTCGCCCGGCCTTGATGGGCCGGCACCGCGTCAGGTCAAGCTTTCGCCCGATGGCCGCTGGCTCACCCTGCTGCGCAACCGCGCTGATGATCGCGAACGCTATGATCTGTGGGGTTATGATACCCAGACCCGTGCATGGCGGATGCTGGTGGACAGCGAGAAGCTGGGTTCAGGCCGCGAGCTGTCCGAAGATGAAAAGATGCAGCGCGAGCGCGCTCGGGTCGCGGGGCTCAAGGGCATCATCACCTATCAATGGGCGAATGATTCCGCCGGCGTTTTGGTCCCGCTCGATGGCGATCTGTTCCTCGCAAGGCTGGATGGCAGCGCCCAGCGTTTGACCGATACGGAAGAGACCGAGCTTAATCCCAAGCTTTCGTCCAAGGGCCGGTTTGTGTCCTTCGTGCGCGATCGCCAACTGTGGGTTGGCGCGGTTGGCGCGGCGGCGGTTCCGGTAACGCCGAAGGAAGGCGAGCTGATCCGCTGGGGCGAGGCGGAATTCGTCGCGCAGGAGGAAATGGCGCGGCTCCAGGGTTACTGGTGGTCGCCCGATGACAGCCGCATCGTTGTCCAGCGCACCGATGAGGCCCCGGTCGGCGTTGTCACCCGCGCAGCGATCGGTGCAACCGGCACCAAGGTGTTTGATCAGCGCTATCCGGTGGCGGGCAGCGCCAATGCGATTGTCGATCTGTTCGTTATGGATCCCGATGGCGGGAATCGGGTGAAGATCGATCTCGGCCCCGATCCCGATATCTATGTCGCGCGGGTCGATTGGGCGCCCGATGGCTCGGCGATCTATGTGCAGCGCCAGAACCGCGCGCAGACCGTGCTCGACATGCTCAAGGTGGATCCGCGCACCGGCGCCTCGCAGGTGTGGTTCACCGAGAAGGCGGCGCGGCCCGATTACTGGATCAACCTGTCGGACAATTACCGCTTCCTCAAGGATGGCTCACTGCTGTGGTGGTCCGAGCGCAGCGGTTACGGCCAGTTCTACCGCTTTGATGGCAGCATCTGGGCGCCGCTCACCAGCGGCAGCGCGCCCGCCAGCGATCTCGTCGGTGTGAATGAGGGTGAAGGCAGCTTCTTCTTCCGCCGGATCGATAATGTGCTGACCGGGCAAATCTACCGCGCCAGCCTTGCTGGCGAGAGCGCGCCGGTGCTGCTGACCGATCCGGACTTTACCTATGCCGCCAGCATGGATGGGGCGGGCAAGAACCTCATCCTCACCCGCTCGGCCCCCGATCAACCGCCGCAGCACCTTTTGGCTGACAGCGCGGGCAAGCCGGTGATGTGGATCGAGGAAAATGCGCTGTCGGGCGATCATCCCTATGCGCCTTATCTGGCAGGGCATGTCATGCCGGAATTCGGCACGATCCCGGCCGAGGATGGCACCCCGCTGCACTGGATGATGCTCAAGCCGGCAATAGAGCCGGGCAAGCAGTATCCGGTGTTCTTCAGCCATTATGGTGGGCCGGGGCCGCAGATGGTGACCAAGGGCTGGGGCGGCACGCTGGCGCAGGCCGTGGTCGACAAGGGTTACATCTATTTCGTGCTCGACAATCGCGGTTCGGCCAATCGTGGTGTCGATTTCGAACAGCCGATCTACCGCGCGATGGGCGGGGTCGAAGTGCGCGATCAGAAGAAGGGCGCGGAATTTCTCAAAACGCTGCCCTTTGTCGATCCGGCAAAGATCGCGATCTATGGCTGGTCTTATGGCGGCTATATGACGCTCAAGCAGTTGGAGGCCGATCCGGGGCTCTATGCTGCCGGGATTTCCGGTGCGCCGGTGACGCGCTGGGAGCTTTATGACACCCACTATACCGAGCGCTTCATGGGCGATCCGCGGCAGGTGCCCGAGGCCTATGCCAAGGCCAGCGCGATTCCCGATGCGACCAAAATCAGCGATCCGCTGCTGCTGATCCACGGCATGGCGGATGACAATGTGGTGTTCGAGAATTCGTCCGAACTCATCAGCGTGCTCCAGGAAAGCAACACGCCGTTCGAGATGATGCTTTATCCCGGCTACACCCACCGGGTGTCCGGTCCGAAGATCGGCCCGCATGTCTGGAACAGCATTTTCCGCTTCCTCGCGGCGCACGGCGTGACGCCGCCCGCCGAATAGGTCTGCAACCGCGCGCTTAGTGGTTGCGCTTGGCGCACCCTGCGCTATTTCGCAGGCGCAACATCGTAGGAGTACACCAAGTGGGCTATCGGGTGGCAATCGTCGGGGCGACCGGCAATGTCGGGCGCGAGATGATGCAGGTTCTCGCCGAGCGCGAATTTCCTTGCGACGAGGTCGCCGCGGTGGCCTCGCCCCGTTCGACGGGCAGCGAAGTCGAATTCGGCGACACCGGCAAGATGCTCAAGTGCAAGAATATCGAGCATTTCGACTTTGCCGGTTGGGATATTGCGCTGTTCGCGGCGGGTTCCGGCCCGGCCAAGGAGTACGCCCCCAAGGCGGCCGCTGCCGGGTGCATCGTGATCGACAATTCCTCGCTCTACCGGATGGACCCGGATGTGCCGCTGATCGTGCCCGAGGTGAACCCCGATGCGATCGATGGCTACACCGCGCGCAACATCATCGCCAACCCCAACTGCTCGACCGCGCAGCTTGTGGTGGCTTTGAAGCCGCTGCATGACTTTGCCACGATCAAGCGGGTGGTGGTGAGCACCTACCAATCCACCTCCGGCGCGGGCAAGGTCGGCATGGACGAACTGTTCGCCCAAAGCCGCGCGATCTTCGTTGGCGATCCGGTCGAGCCGCAAAAGTTCACCAAGCAGATCGCCTTCAACGTCATCCCCCATATCGACGTCTTCCTCGATGATGGTTCGACCAAGGAAGAATGGAAGATGGTGGTCGAGACCAAGAAGATCCTCGATCCCAAGATCAAGCTGACCGCGACCTGCGTGCGCGTGCCGGTGTTTGTCGGCCACTCGGAAGCGGTGAACATCGAGTTCGAGAACGAGATCTCGGCCGAGCAGGCCATGGACATCCTGCGCGAGGCGCCCGGCGTGATGCTGATCGATAAGCGCGAGGATGGCGGCTATATCACCCCGATCGAATGCGTCGGCGATGCCGCGACCTTCGTCAGCCGCGTGCGTGAGGACCCGACGGTCGAAAACGGCCTCACCCTGTGGTGCGTCTCGGACAACCTGCGCAAGGGCGCCGCGCTCAACGCGGTGCAGATCGCCGAGCTCCTGGGGCGGCGCCATCTGAAGAAGGGGTAAGGGCCATGCGGTTCGCGCTTGTTGTGCTGACAGCTCTTGCGCTGGCCGGGTGTGATAGCGGCGCGGTCCCGAGCCCGGCGGAAGGCGATCCCGGCGGCGCTGGCGGCGGTGTTGCCGTGGCAGAGAATATCGTCGATCTGCGTAATGACGGCCTCGCTGCCGGGCCCGAAGCCTTCTACTTTGCCGCAGGACGCAGCGAAGTCGAAGCGGCGCTCGCCCGCACGCTGGGCGAGGCGACGGGCCGCACCGCGAATGGCGAATGCGGCGCAGGGCCGATCGAATTCACCGATTTCCCCGGCGGGCTTGCCGTCCATTTCCAGCAGGGCCGCCTGATCGGGTGGAACTGGCGCATGCCGCAGGATGGCGATCAAGCCCCCAAGGGCACGATCCGGCTGGCTGATGGCGATGTCGTGCTTGGCACCGCTCGTGCAGTGGCCGAGGCTGCGCCCGGATTTGCGCGCATCACGGCCAGCACGCTCGGCGAGGAATTCTCGCTCGGGCCGAGCATTGGCGGCTTCATCGAGAATGATGCCGTGGCGATGCTCTACGCCGGCACGCAGTGCTTTTTCCGGTAAGGTTGCCGCAATGAACGCCGCCACCCTTTCGCATTTCGCCACCTTCGACGGGACGCAGCTTGCCATCCACCGCGAAGGGCAGGGGCGCCCGGTGATCCTGCTCCACGGGCTGTTCTCGTCAGCCCACATGAACTGGATCAAGTGGGGCCATGCAGCGCGGCTTGCTGAAGCCGGGTTCGCGGCGATCATGCTCGATTTCCGGGTACACGGGCAAAGCGAGGCGCCGCATGATCCGGCGCGCTATCCCAAAGGGGTGCTGGTGCGCGATGTCGCCGCGCTGATCGATCATCTCGGGCTGGCGGCGGGCGAATATGATCTCGTCGGGTTCTCGCTCGGTGCGCGCACCGCCTTGCATGCCTGTGCGAACGGTGTGCTGGCGCCGCGCCGCCTGATCGCCTGCGGCATGGGGCTTTCGGGCATTGCTGATTGGCGGCGCCGTGCGGGCTTTTTCGCGCGGGTGATCGATGAATTTGATACCATCACCCGCGATGATCCAGCGTGGCTTTCGCGCCAGTTCCTCAAGAGCCAAGGGGTGGATCGCGCCGCGGCGCGGCTTTTGCTCGGCGCGTTTGATGATCTCGATCCGGCCTTGCTTGCCGGGATCACCTCGCCAGCGCTGGTGCTGTGCGGGGATCGCGACACGGATAATGGTTCGGCGCAAGAGCTTGCCGCGCTGATCCCCGGTGCCGCTTATGAAACCGTGCCCGGCGGACATCTTGACAGCGCGACCAAGCCGGAACTGGGCGAGGCCATCTGCAGGTTCCTCACCGCGTGAGCGCCCGCAGCGCTTTGATGGTGGTGGGTTGGCGCGAGCTTGTCAGCCTGCCCGAGATCGGCATTGCCAGCATTCCGGCCAAGATCGATACCGGCGCGCGCACCAGCGCGCTCAATGCCCGCGTGATCGAGACCTTCGCCCAAGGCGACAGCATGATGGTGCGCTTCGCTGCGCTCTGGGACGGGCAGGAACAGCTCTGCGAAGCGCCCGTGGTGGATCGCCGCAGCGTGCGCAGTTCCAATGGCGAGATGCAGGAACGCTTTGTCATAAAGACGCCGCTTCGCATTGGTAGGCTCACTTGCAAGGTTGAAGTGACCTTGGCGGATCGCTCCGAAATGCAGTTTCCCATGCTGGTGGGGCGCACCGCGCTCCGGCGGCGGATGGTGGTGGATAGCAGTCATTCGTGGCTGCAATCTCCGCAGGCTGGCGTATAGGGCGCGGCTCCTGCCGGCACGAGACCGGATTCGAAAGGATTTCCATGAAAATCGCGATGTTGGCGCGCAACGCCAATCTCTATTCGCACCGGCGGCTGAAGGAAGCGGCTGAGCAGCGCGGGCATAGCCTTGATATTCTCAACACCTTGCGCTGCACGGTGCACATTGCGAGCCATCGCCCGCAGGTGTTCTATAATGGCGAGCCGGTGGCGCATTATGACGCGGTGATCCCGCGCATCGGCGCGTCGATCACCAATTATGGCCTTGCGATCCTGCGCCAGTTCGAAATGCGCGGCATCTGGTCGCTCAATGAAAGCGTTGCGATCGGGCGCAGCCGCGACAAGCTGCGCAGCTTGCAGATCCTTGCCAAGCACGGGCTCGGCCTGCCGCTGACAGCCTATGCCAATGATCCCAAGCAAGCCGAAGAAATCATCAAGGCGGTCAAAGGCCCGCCGGTGGTGATCAAGCTGATCGAAGGCACGCAGGGGATCGGCGTTGTCCTTGCCGAAACGATGAGCAGCGCCAAGTCGGTGATCGAGGCGTTTCGCGGCGCCAACGTCAATATTCTGGTGCAGGAATTCATCAAGGAAGCGGGCGGCACGGACATCCGCGCGCTGGTGGTGGGCGGCAAGGTGGTGGCCGCGATGAAGCGCACCGGCGCGCCGGATGATTTCCGTTCGAACCTGCACCGCGGCGGCAGCGCGCAGGTCATCAAGATCACCCCCGAGGAACGCTCAACCGCGGTGCGCGCGGCCAAGCGCATGGGGCTGAATGTCTGCGGGGTCGATATGCTGCGCAGCAATCACGGCCCGGTGATCATGGAAGTCAATTCCTCACCGGGGCTCGAAGGCATCGAAAGCGCGACCGGCAAGGATATTGCCGGCACGATCATCGATTTCATCGCCGCCAATGCCAAGGACGGGAAGACCAAGACCAAGGGGACGGGCTGACGCGCGTCCCCGCAGGCGGAGGCAGCCTTACCGGAACGGCGGTTCGTTGAACGCGCGCAGCTTGCGGCTGTGCAGCCGATCGCCTTCCTCGCGCAGCTTCTCGCAGGCGACGATGCCGATCTGGAGGTGGGCCGCGATGGCTTCCTCGTAGAACTTGTTCGCCTGCCCCGGCAGCTTGATCTCGCCATGCAGCGGCTTGTCCGAGACGCATAGTAAGGTGCCGTAGGGTACGCGGAAGCGATAGCCCTGCGCCGCTATCGTCGCGCTTTCCATCTCGACGGCAATCGCCCGGCTTTGCGAGAAGCGCTTGGCCGAAGTCGAGTAATGCAGCTCCCAGTTGCGATCATCGGTGGTGACGACCGTGCCGGTGCGCATCCGCTGCTTGAGGTTCGCGCCTTGCACGCCGGACACTTCCTCGGCGGCTTCGGCGAGCGCGAGCTGCACTTCGGCAATCGGCGGAATCGGGATTTCGGGTGGCAAGACAGCGTCGAGCACGTGATCATCGCGCAAATAGGCGTGGGCGAGCACGAAATCGCCGATCTTCTGGGTCGGGCGCACGCCGCCGCAGTGGCCGATCATCATCCAGGCATGCGGGCGCAGCACCGCAAGGTGATCGCAGATCGTCTTGGCGTTGGACGGGCCGACCCCGATATTGACGAGCGTGATCCCGCGTCCGTCCTCGCGCAGCAGGTGATAGGCGGGCATCTGGTGCTTGCGCCAGGCAGTGTCGTTCAACTGCCCTTGGGCATTTTCCGCCGCCGCGCGGATATCGAGCCCCGCCGCGCCTGTCAGTCCAACATAGCCGTTCCGGCCGATCTGGCGGGCACCCCAGTTCACGAATTCATCAACATAGCGGTGATAGTTCGTAAACAGGATGAAGTGCTGGAAATCAGTGACGTCGGTGCCGGTATAGTGCTTGAGCCGGGCGAGCGAATAATCGGTGCGCAGCCCATCGAACAGCGAGAGCGGCATGGCTTCGGCGCCGGTATATTCGATCCCGTCAGCCAACTCGTCACCGATCAGCGCAAGATCGGTCGAAGGGAAATGCTGCGCGATCTCCTGCGGCGCAATCCCGGCCATCGCGGCACCCGCATCACCATCGAGCACATAGGGGAAGGGGATTTCCTGCTTTGACCGCGTGACGGTGATATCGATTTCATACTCACTGGCGATCAGTTCGAGCTGTTCGGTGAGGTAATCGGCGAACAGATCGGGGCGGGTGATCGTGGTGGTGTAGGTGCCCGGCAGTTCGAGCCGCCCGAAGGCGCGGCTGCGATCGCTTGTCCCGCCATTGCCGGCGTAATGCAGGGTCAGTTGCGGATAGGCATAGCTGCCGTCCTCGCGCTTGCGCGGCGGCGGGATCGTGCCCTCGCGCCCGAAGGCGATCACATCGGCGCGCAAGGTGGCGACGGCCTCGTCATAGTGGCGCTGGAGTTCTTCGAGGATTTTCGGGATCGCGATCATGGGCAAGAGCAGTAACCTACCTGGTGTGATGATTCAAAGACATCCGCAGTGATCCCGCAGATGCCGTTTACAAAAAGGGCGCGGGAAGGTTTGCCCCTCCCGCGCCTCATTTTGCGGATCAGAACGGACGCTGCGGCGCCCGTGCCGATCAATCTTCGCCGCGCTCTTCGAGCAGCTCGGCCGGGATTTCACCCGGTTCGAAATTGGTGTCGATGCGGGTGGCATCGGCCTGCTCTTCGATGGCGCGCTGTTCGTCTTCGAACATCTGCGCCAGCACGTCGACGCCTTCGCTCTGCAGCTTGGCTTCGTCATCCGAACGCGCGACATTGGCCTTCACCGTCACGCGCACTTCGGGGTGCAGGGCGATGGTCACATCATGCATGCCGATTGTCTTGATCGGCGCGCCGAGGATGACCATGCGCTTGTCGATGTCGTGACCTTGCTCGGCAAGGCCAGCGGCCATGTCGCGCACGCTGACCGAACCGTAAAGCTGGCCCGCATTCGAGGCAGCGCGGATCAGCACCACTTCGGCACCGGCAACCTTTTCACCGAGCTTTTCGGCATCGGCACGGCGGGTGGCGTTTTCGGCTTCGAGGCGATCACGGTTGGCTTCGAAAACCTTCTTGTTGGCTTCGTTGGCGCGCAGGGCCTTCTTCTGCGGGAGCAGGAAGTTGCGGGCGTAGCCATCCTTCACGGTGACGATGTCACCGATCGAGCCGAGCTTTTCGATGCGCTCAAGGAGAATGATATCCATGTCTCGTTCTCCTCTTACTTCACAATGTAGGGCAGCAGGCCGATCTGGCGTGCACGCTTGATGGCCTGGGCCAGTTCGCGCTGCTTCTTGGCAGAAACGGCGGTGATGCGCGAAGGCACGATCTTGCCACGCTCGGACATGAAGCCCTGAAGCAGGCGCACGTCCTTGTAATCGATCTTGGGGGCGTCCTTGGCCGCGAACGGGCAGGACTTGCGGCGACGGAAAAACGGGCGGGCCATCAGTCACGCTCCTCACGGGTTTCGCGGCGCTTACGCTCGCGTTCATTCTTGCGCATCATCACCGACGGGCCAGCCTCGTGCTCATCCACGCGGATGGTGAGGTAGCGGATGACATCTTCGTTGATGCGGGTCTGGCGTTCGAGTTCGGCAACCACCGAGCCGGGGGCTTCGATGTTGAGCAGCACAAAGTGCGCCTTGCGGTTGCGTTCGATCTTGTAGGCGAGCGACTTGAGACCCCAGGTTTCCACCTTGGTCACCTTGCCGTTGTTCGCTTCGATGATTTCGGTGGCTTGGGCAGCCAGCGCATCAACCTGAGCCTGGCTCAGATCCTGACGCGCGAGAAAGACGTGCTCATAGAGCGCCATCCACGTGTCCTTTCACTTCCATGCCGATCGCTGGCTGATCCGTTCACACGAACGGGGCCCCTCCGGCTTTCTTCGATATTTCAGCGGGCGGATCCCGATGAAGGGCGTGCCCATACAGATTTCGGGCAGGTTTGCAAGCATCCCCTTGCGCTGCAACTCCGTGGCAGGCATTTGACGCGCACAACAAGGGATATTCTCATGCCATCAGGATTGGTCGCGCTGCTCGACGATATATCGGTGATTGCCAAGGCGACAGCGGCTTCGATTGATGATGTCAGCGTGGCCGCGGGCAAGGCCGGCACCAAGACGGCCGGGGTGGTGATTGATGATGCCGCCGTCACGCCGAGCTATGTCACCGGCCTTTCCCCGGCGCGCGAATTGCCGATCATCTGGAAGATCACCAAAGGCTCTTTGCGCAACAAGCTGCTGATTCTGCTGCCGGGCGCCTTGCTGCTTTCCGAATTTCTCCCGCAGGCGATCATCTGGCTATTGATGCTGGGCGGGGCGTTCCTGTGCTATGAAGGCGCGGAAAAGGTGATGGAGAAACTCGGCGCGGCCAAGCATGGCGCGACGCTTGAGGATGAAATCACCGATCCCGTCGCCTTCGAGAATGCGCGGGTGGCAGGGGCCGTGCGCACTGATTTCATTCTCTCCGCCGAAATCATGGCGATCGCGCTCAACGAAGTGGCTGATGAAACCCTAGCCATGCGCGCGGCGGTGCTGGCGGTGGTGGCGATTGTGGTGACCGTGGCCGTTTATGGCGCGGTGGGCGGGATCGTGAAGATCGATGATCTCGGCCTCTATCTCACCAAGCAGGCCAGCGCAGCCAAGCAGGCTTTCGGACGGTTCCTGCTGCGCTTTGTGCCCAAGCTGCTGGTCGCGCTGTCGCTGATTGGCACGCTGGCAATGCTGTGGGTCGGCGGCGGGATCATCGTGCACGGCACGCATGAGGTGGGCTTCCATGCGATCTATGATCTGATCCACGGCGCGGAATATACGGTCAAGGCTGCGGCCGGAGGTGTGCTCGGCTGGCTGACCTACGCCACGCTGTGTGCGGTGCTCGGGCTGGTGCTGGGCGGGGTTATCGCCGTTGTCCTGCACAAAGTGCTGGGTGTCGGCGCGGACGAAGCGCACTAGAGGACAGGGGATGAGCACGCCTGTCCTTTACACTTGCGCACTTTCGCGCGGCCTGCGCGCAACCTGGGCAGCCGAGGAAGCCGGGGTCGATATTGATCTGAAGATCCTGCCGTTCCCCCCGCGCTTTCTCGCGCCGGAATATCTTGCGATCAACCCGCTTGGGACGGTGCCGCTGCTGGTGGATGGCGATAGCCGCCTGACCGAGAGCTGCGCCATCGCGCATTATGTGGCGACGCGTTCCGGCTACACGCCGCTGGCCATCGCGCCGGGGGAGCGCGATTACGCCGAATATTGCGATTTCACCTACCACGCCGATGCGACGATCACCTTCCCGCAGACGGTCTATATGCGCTTCGTCCTGTTCGAAAAGGACAAGGGATTGCAGGAGGCGGGGCACGCCTATGCCAAGTGGTTTCACAAGCGGCTGATCAAGGTCGAGCAGCGGCTTGAGGGCCGCGAATATCTGTGTGCTGACCGCTTTACCGTGGCGGATATCTGCGTCGGTTACGCGCTGATTCTGGCCGAGAGCGTCGGGCTGGACGAAGGCGTGTCGCAATCCTTGAAGGACTACCGCGCCAAACTGACGGCACGGCCAGCCTATCAGCGCGCGCTGGAACGCGAAGAAGCGGGGCGCAAGGCGCTCGGGCAGTCAGCTTAGGCCGCCTGATCCGGCGTGACCGGCCGTGCCGACAATTCCCGCCGCAGCAGCTTGCCGATCGGATCGCGCGGCAGGCTTTCGACAAATTCGATATAGCGCGGGCGCTTGTATCCGGCGATCTGGCCTTTGAAGCGGCGGGTGATCTCCTCGCGCGTCAATGCCATGCCGGGTTTGAGCACCACGAAGGCTTTGACCGCTTCGCCCCATTGCCGGTCGGGAACCCCGCAGCAGCCTGCATCCGCCACTTCGGGCATGGCGGCAAACACCGCATCCACCTCGGCCGGATAGACATTCTCGCCGCCGGTCTTGATCAACTCCTTGGCCCGGCCCAGCAGATAGCCAAGTCCGCGCGCGTCCATCGTGCCGAGATCGCCGGTGCGCAGCCAGCCGTGGCCAAGCGCGGCCTCGCTCGCTTCGGGATTGCGCCAGTAGCCGAGCATTACCGAGCCGCCCCGCAGGCAAATCTCGCCTTCTTCGCCCGGTGGCAAGGCGCTGCCATCGGGATCGAGGATTGCCATCTGAAGATGCGGCAAGGTCCACCCGATCGAGCGGGGATGTTCGAGCATGTCGGGATAGGCGATGAAGGTCGCAAAGCCGCAGATCTCGGTCTGGCCATAGCCGCCGACAACGCGGGCATCCCACTCCTGCTCGATGAAGTCATACATTTGCGGGCGGCCCATGCCTGCACCGCCGGTGTAACTGGTCAGCGGCATGTGACCATCGCGGATCGGGTTCATCGCCTGCCACGGGAAACAGATCGTCGGAAAGGCGCTGGTGGTGGTGCAGCGCTCGCGGTGGACAAGATCGAGCACCGCGGCGCTATCATCATCGCGGCCCGCAAAGACGCTGCATCCGCCGCATGCCAGCATGGCCGCGATCTGCTGCATCCCGACGACATGGAACAGCGGGTTGATCGAGAGCAGGCGCTCGCCTGGCCCGAAGCCGCGGTACAGCGCAAAGCTGAGCGCCGAGGTTGCCACCGCGCGGCCCGATTGCAGGCAGCCCTTGGGCCGCCCCGTCGTGCCGCTGGTGTACATCATGTACAGCGCGCGCTCCGGCGCCAGCGCGGGCAGGGGGAGGGTGGCTTGCTGCGTGGTGACGAGGGTTTCGAACGCACCATGCGGATCATGCGCCTCGTCGACTGAGATGATCTCTCCCGCCGGAGCCTCGGCAAGCAAGGCGGCAAAGCGCGGGTTGGCAAAGGTCAAAGCGGGGTCGGCATCACCGCAAATCCACGCGATCTCCGCAGGCGCGAGCCGCCAGTTGAGCAGCACGGCAATCGCCCCGATCCGATCACAGGCGAGCAACACGGTGAGAAAAGGCGTCCCGTCGGTGAGCAGCAGCGCCACGCGATCACCCGGCGCAATCCCGCGCGCGAGCAGGTCCTGGCTGAGATTGTCGACCCGCGCTGCCAGTTCCGCCCATGTCGGGCGCTGCGTCCCATCGACGGTCGCCTCGCGGGTGGCATGGCGGGTGGCATTGGCCCAGAGCAGGGTGCTCAGCGAAAAATCCGGCGCGGTCATAAGCTCAGGCTAGCGTCCGCGATTGCGCCTCGCCATCCGCGTTTTTGGCAAGCCTGCTGCATCAGGGGAGGCCAGCGAGCAGCGCGCCGGCAAATTCGGTCAGCGTGTCGTCCCGCGCGCCCATCACCACGATGCGATCACCGGGCTGGGCGAGGGCGATGATCCGCTCTGCACAATCCGCGCGCGCGGCGATATGTTCGGCGCGCCCACCGGCCGCCTTGATCGCCTCAACGATCCGCTCCGACCCCACGCTCCGATCCACCGTCCCGCCGAAATAGACCGGATCGCACAGGATGGTGATATCGTCGGGCCCCAACACGCGGGCGAAAGTCTGGGCTAGTTCTTCGCCCATCTGGCGCAAGGGGCCGTAGCCATGGGGCTGGAAGAAGGCGATGACACGGCCCGGCGTCGCCTTGAGCGTGCGCAAGGTCGCGGCGCATTTTTCGGGATTATGGCCGAAATCATCAATCACGCTGATGCCGCCGGGCGAGGTGCCGATCACATCGAACCGCCGCGCGAGGCCCGCAAAATTGCCCAGCGCGCGGATCGCGTCCCCGATCCCGATGCCCGCCGCATCCGCCGCGGCAATCGCCGCCAAAGCATTCGACAGATTATGCCGCCCCGGCATGGGCAGCGTGAGCGGGAAGCGCGCCCCGCTGCGTTGATCCCGCACCACCGCCTTGATCCCGAGTGCGCCGGGTTCCACCGATGCGGGGTCGATCGTGATATCGGCTTGCGGATGATCCAGTGCGAACGTCACGCGGGATGGCGCCCGGCTTGCCAAGGCGGCCGCTTCGGCGCTGTCGAGATTGATCACCGCCGTACGAGCGCTGGCGATGAAATCACCGAACAGCACCCGCAATTCGGCCAAGCTCTTGTGATCAAGGCTGACATTGAGCAGCACCGCAATGGCCGGGCGATAGAGCGCGATCGAGCCATCGCTTTCATCGACTTCGCTCACGAACATTGCCTGCGTTCCGACCCGCGCACTGGCGAAGGGATTGGCGGGCGTGACAAAGTTCTTCATCACCGCGCCGTTCATCACCGTCGGATCCTTGCCGCACTGATCGAGGATCCAGGCGATCATGCCGGTCGTGGTCGATTTGCCTGATGTCCCGCCAATCGCGATGCCCGTGCCAGCAGCGTTGAACAGCGTGCTGAGCAGTTCGGCGCGGCTCATCCGCTGGCAGCCGAGTTGCTTCGCGCGCGCGATTTCGGGCACGCTGTCCTCGATCGCGGCAGAGGCAACCAGCACCTGATCGGGCGAGGTCACCCCGCTGCCATCCTGCGGGAACAGGGCAAAGCCATGGGCTTCCATCCAGGCGAACTTCTCTGGCGTGCGCCCTTGATCGCGCGAGCGATCAGAACCGGCGACGCGGTAGCCGAGGCCCGCTGCAATCTGGGCGAGCGGGAGCATCCCCGATCCGCCAATGCCGCAGAAGAATAAGGGCCGGCCTGCAAGCGTCCCGGCGACAACCTCTTGTCCCATGGGCGCCATGCCTATGGGCTTGCACAAGCCCTGACAAGCGCCCTAGTCTGCGGTCATGACGAATATCGCCATTTGTGCACCGGCAACCCCGATCACCCGCGAACAGGCCGCCGCGCTGGAGGCGCTGGTCGCGGCGGAGTTTCCCGCACACCGGGTGACGTTCCACGAACAATGCTTTGCACGGGCCGGGCATTTTGCCGGCGATGATCTGGTGCGGCTCACCGCGCTGCTCGATTGCGCCAATGATCCGGCCTTCGATGCGGTGTGGTTTGCCAAGGGCGGCTATGGTTCGAACCGCATTGCCGAAGCCGCCATTGCGCGGATGAACAGCCACGCCCGCGCCAAAAGCTATGTCGGCTTTTCCGACTGCGGCTATTTGCTGGCCGCGCTCTATCGCAACGGGATCGGGCAGAGCGTGCATGGCCACATGCCGGTCAGTGCGCGCTCGGAAGGCGGGCGTGAGGCGATCCGGCGGGTGCTGCGCTGGTTTCAGGGGGACACCAGCGGGGTCGAGCCGAGCCTTGACGGAGCGACTCCGGCTGCGGCCTTCAACCTCATCACGCTGGCGATGCTGTCCGGCACCCCGCTCATGCCGGATCTGTCCGGCCATGTGGTGATGGTGGAGGAGGTATCGGAACATCTCTATGCGATTGACCGCATGTTCTTCCACCTTGCCGGCGTGCTGCCCCGCCTCAAAGGGCTGCGGCTCGGCAGCGTCACCGACATTCCCGAAAACTATGTCGCCTTCGGCCAGAGCGAGGAAGAAATCGCACAATTCTGGTGCGCGCGGGCGGGCATTCCCTACCTCGGCCGGGCCGAGATCGGCCACACCTCTGCCAACACGGTTGTGCCCTTCGGGCTTGCCAGCCCGCCCCAGCGCCACTAGCGAGCCGCGCCACAAGCAGCAGCCATAAGCGATAAGAGGGTCCATCATGCGCGCTTTTGTATTTCCGGGGCAGGGCAGCCAGAAGGTCGGCATGGGTGCCGAACTCGCCGCAGCCAGTGCGGCCGCCCGCGAGGTGTTTGGCGAGGTTGACGAGGCGCTGTCGCAGCACTTGTCCACCCTGATGCGCGAAGGGCCGGAAGACGAATTGCTCAAGACCGCCAATGGCCAGCCCGCGATCATGGCCAATGCGATGGCGACCTTGCGCGTCCTCGAACGCGATTTCGGTGTCCGGCTTGCCGAACATGGCGCTTGTGTGGCGGGCCATTCGCTGGGCGAATACACCGCGCTCTGCGCTGTCGGCGCTTTCGGGTTGGCGGATACGGCGCGGCTGCTCCGCCTGCGCGGGCAGGCGATGCAGGAAGCCGTGCCCATCGGGGAGGGGGCGATGGCGGCTCTGCTCGGCGCGGATATGGACAAAGCCGCCGCGCTCGCCGCAGCCGCCGCGCAAGGCGAAGTGTGCGAAGTGGCGAACGACAATGATCCCTCGCAAGTCGTGATTTCCGGCCACCGCAGTGCGATCGAGCGGGCGGTGGAACTCGCCAAGGATCACGGCATCAAGCGGGCCGTGCTTCTGCCGGTTTCGGCACCGTTCCATTGTTCGCTGATGGCGCCTGCCGCCGATGTCATGGCGCAAGCGCTCGAGACGACCCCGCCGGGGACGCTCACCTTACCTGTTTATGCCAATGTCACCGCTGCGCGCGTCACCGACCCGGACGAAGAGCGCGAACTTCTGATCAAGCAAGTCACGGGGCAGGTGCGCTGGCGTGAAAGCGTCGCGCAGATGCATGCGGATGGCGCCGAAGAATTTGTCGAACTCGGTGCCAAGGTGCTCGCCCCTATGATCGGACGCACGGTGAAGGAAGCGGCAAGCCGCAGCCTTGTCACCATGGCTGATCTTGAGGCTTTCGCCAAAGAAATCGTGTAACCCTGCCGTTTGTTCGCAAGGCCAGCAAAGGATCCCAAGCCATGTTCTCACTTTCCGGCATGAATGCACTGGTGACAGGCGCAAGCGGCGGCATTGGCTCGTCGATTGCCGAGGCGCTGGCACGGCAGGGCGCGCGGGTTGCGCTCTCGGGCTCGAACGGCGCCAAGCTGCGCGCCTTCCGCGAACAGCTGATCGAGGATGTCGGCGGCGATCATGTCGAAATCACCTGCAATCTGGCAGACAAGGTGCAGGTGGAAGAGCTGATCCCCGCGACGCTCGATACGCTCGGCAGCATTGATATCCTGGTGAACAACGCCGGGATCACCCGCGACAATCTCGGCATGCGGATGAAGGACGAGGAATGGGACGAGGTAATCGCGATCAACCTTGCCTCCGCGTTCCGCCTGATGCGCGCGGCGGCCAAGCCGATGATGAAGGCGCGCTTTGGCCGCATCATCAACATCACCAGCGTCGTCGGGGCAACCGGCAATCCGGGCCAGATGAATTACTGCGCGGCGAAAGCCGGCCTCACCGGCATGACCAAAAGCTTCGCGCAGGAAGTGGCGAGCCGCGGGATCACCGCCAATTGCGTCGCCCCCGGCTTTATCCGCACCGCTATGACAGCCGCGCTCGATGAAAAGCAGCAGGCCGCGATCAATGGCCGCATTCCGATGGGGCGGATGGGTGAAGGCGCCGAGATTGGCGCCGCGGTGGCCTTCCTCGCCAGCCGCGAGGCCGCCTACATCACCGGCGAGACCGTGCACGTCAACGGCGGGATGGCGATGCTCGGCTAAGGGGTGCAGCGCGCGTCTGGCCGCGCCCTGTTACCCCTTATCCCCAACCCTTTGGCCCGCCACAATCAGCCATGCTTGCCCGTGGGTGCAGGTGCGCTAAGGTTTCATCCGACTTTCTGGCGCTTGAGGGCGATTCCTTCGCTTTCTTGCCACATGGGGAAACGATAGGCGAAAGCTATGAAAGCTACGATCGAACGCGCCACGCTGTTGCGGTGCCTCTCCCACGTCCAATCCGTGGTCGAACGCCGCAACACCATTCCGATCCTTTCCAACGTGCTGATCGATGCGAGCGATGGCGGCAGCGTGCGGGTCATGGCGACCGACCTTGACTTGCAAGTGGTGGAAACGATGTCGGCCGCTGCGGTGGAACAGGCTGGCGCGATCACCGTTTCGGCGCACCTGCTGTTCGATATTGCGCGCAAGCTGCCCGAAGGCAGCCAGGTCAGCCTGACGACCAGCGAAAACCGGCTTGAGGTCAAGGCCGGACGTGCCAACTTCAAGCTGCCGACACTGCCGCGCGATGATTTCCCGGTGATTGTCGAAGGCGATCTGCCGACCAGCTTTGAACTGCCCGCCCGCGTGCTGGCCGAACTGATTGATCGCACCCGCTTTGCCATTTCGACCGAGGAAACGCGGTATTACCTCAACGGCATTTTCCTGCATGTGACCGATGAGGATGAGCCGCTGCTCAAGGCGGCGGCAACCGACGGCCACCGCTTGGCGCGCTTCACCTTGCCGCGCCCCGAAGGCGCCGCCGGGATGCCCGACGTGATCGTGCCGCGCAAAGCCGTGGGCGAGCTGCGCAAGCTGCTCGACGAAGCAATGGACGGCAATGTGCTGATCGATCTTTCGGCGAGCAAGATCCGCTTCACGCTCGGCGGCGAGGGCGGGGTGGTGCTTACCTCCAAGCTGATTGACGGCACCTTCCCCGATTACAGCCGGGTCATCCCGACCGCGAATGACAAGCTGCTCAAGGTTGATCCCAAGCTGTTCTTTGCCGGGGTTGATCGCGTCGCCACCATCGCCACCGAAAAGACCCGTGCGGTGAAGATCGGGCTTGAGGCGGACAAGGTCACGCTCTCGGTGACGTCTCCGGATAATGGCACCGCCGCCGAAGAGCTGATGGCTGATTATGGCGCGGAAGGCATGGAGATTGGCTTCAACGCCAATTATCTCAAGGATATCCTCAGCCAGATCGAAGGCGATACGGTGGAAATGCACCTTGCCGATGCAGGCGCGCCGACACTGATCCGCCAGAATGATCACAGCCCGGCGCTCTATGTGCTGATGCCGATGCGGGTGTGATCGTGGCTCAATGCCGCGCACCTTTGGGCCTTGGGGCATGATCTTCAGCGAAGTCCATGTCCGCAAGGGCGCGGTCCAGGATGCGGTGCTGGCCGAGCGTGAAGCACCGGCGCTGGCGGACGGCATGGTGCGCCTCGCTGTCGAGAGCTTCTCCGTCACGTCCAACAACGTCACCTATGCCGTGGTGGGCGATGGCTTTGGCTACTGGGATTTCTTCCCCGCGCCTGAAGGCTTCGGCATTGTCCCGATGTGGGGCCATGCGCGCGTGATCGAAAGCCGCTGCCCGGACATTGCCGTCGGCGAGCGGGTCTATGGCTATCTCCCGATGGCGAGCCATCTCGATGTCCGCGCCGGCAAGATCACGGCCAGCGGCTTTGCCGACATGGCGGAACACCGCCAGCCGATGAGCCCGATCTACAACCAATATGCCCGCCTCGCCGCTGATCCGGAGCATGATCCCGCGCATGAGGCCGAGCGGATGATCTTCGGCCCGTTGTTCCGCACCGGGTTTCTGATCGCCTATTTCATGAATGCCAATGACTGGTTTGGCGCAAGCCAGCTGGTGATCACTTCGGCGTCCTCAAAGACGGCACTTGGCCTCGCCAGCGCGGCACGCGATCAGTCCCCGCAGATCAAGCGGATTGGCCTGACTTCGCCGAGCAATGTCAGCTTTGTCGAGGCGAGCGGGCTGTATGATCAGGTCGTCGCCTATGATGCGGTGGGCACGCTCGCGGCCCAGCCTTCAGTGAGTGTGGACTTTGCCGGCAATGCCGGATTGCTCGGGCAGGTGCACAAGCATCTGGGCGATAGTTTGCACTATTCCTGTCTGGTCGGTGCCACGCATATCGAGGCGCGCAGCACGCTTGGTGGCGGATCGGCCATGCCGGGGCCCAAGCCGGTGCTGTTCTTCGCGCCCGATCATGCCGTTGCGCTGTTCCGTGAACTGGGGCCGGAAGAAGCGACCCGGCAGATCGCGGCAGCGTGGCAGGGCTTTCTTGCGGCGACACAAGGCAGCATTGCCATCACCCGGCTACACGGTCTCGGCGAAGCCCGCCGGGTGTTCTGCGCGATGGTGGGCGGCAAAGTCGATCCCGCGCAAGGGATCGTGATCGAACCCTAGAACTCTCTGATAAGTCTGACTGCGGCCGTGGGGTGCGCGGCGCGGCGCGACGGCTTTTGCGCCCCCATACCGGCCTGCAGCATGACCTTTTCCGACAGGCGTTGGTGCACCTGTGGCATCACCAGCCATTTGTTCGTCTCACGACCAAGACGGACATTGGTTTCGATCCCCACGACTGTTTGCGGGCCGATATCGTTGAACAGGCTGTGATTGATGAGCAGCGCATCATCGCGGCGTTCGCCGGGTAAGATCGGGTCAGCCGGCCGGTTCACGCCGATCATGGTGAGCGTGCTCCACTTTTCCGAGTAGCGCAGGCCTGCGATGTAAAGCAGCGACGTGTCGAGCCGCCCTGTCTCACGATCCACGACAGCAATCGCCTGAACGCCGTGGACACCTCGCTTGTTTGCAAATGTGCCGAAGGTGCCTTGCAAGGCAAACTTGTAGCCCGTCAGACGTTCATTATCGAAGGGCAATTCGAATTCGGCCGCCCAGCCATTGGCGAAAGCATATTCGACCTCGGGTGCCCAATCGATGTCTTCCCCGCGTGCGTTGAGCGGAAACAGCGCAAGCGCGTTGGCCTCAAGCTCGCCCTTCGGGGCGGCCAAAGGCCGGATCATGTCAAACACCATGGGTTCGGGGATCAATGGCGCGCCGTGCACAGTGCCTGCGGCAGCAGGTGCTGTGCAGAGGCCAGACAAAAGAAGGCAGAGCGCGCCAGTCCGTCGCGTAAAAGTTGAAATCATGCGTGCCATCCTGAGAGGGTCGGCGGGAGCTAGCAACCCTGACCTTACAGGATGATGACTCGGCGCCCTGTTACTCCGCTGCCTCGCGCATCTCTGCGCGCTGCGGCCCGCGGATCAGTCCGCCGGGCGTCGCCCCCGTCCATTGCCCGTCGCGAAAAGTCACAACGCCGCTCTTGATCGTCGCGACATAGCCCTCGGCTTTTTGAAGCAAGCGCTTGCCGCCCGCGGGCAGATCAAACGCCAGCCACGGCTTGCCGAGCTTGAGCCGCTCAAGATCAATGACATTGAGATCCGCGAGATAACCGGGCGCGATCACGCCGCGATCTTCCAGCCCGTACAGCAGCGCGGTATCGCGGCATTGCCGCTTGATCGCCTGTTCGAGCGCAATGCGTGCGCCGCGTTTGCGGCTTTTCACCCAATGCTCGAGCATGAAGGTGGGCGAGGCGGCGTCGCAGATCGTGCCGCAATGCGCGCCGCCATCGGACAGCGAGTTGACGGTGTCCTCGGCGTGCTGGAGCGGATGGAGGAAATCGAGATTGCCTTCCGCGTAATTGAGAATAGGCAGATAAATGAAGCCCTTGCCTTCGTTTCTGCACAGGAGATCATAGGCATATTCCTGCGGGCTGACACCCGCAGCGGCAGCGCGGGCATTGACGCTGGCTTCGGGGCCCGGCTCGTAATCGAAATCCGGGTCCATTTCGTATTGCAGCGCCCAGCCTTGCGAAATCACCATGACCACGCCGAGGATATCCTTGGGCGCGGCGGAATAATCATTCGGCTCGCTCAGCAATCGGGCTTTGAACGCGGGATCGAGCAGCTTTGCGCGCTGCGCCTCCCACGGCCATTCCTTGATCGCCTGCCACGAAGGGCGGAAGGCAAAGGGATTCACGGTGCCCTGCCACGCCATGATGATGCCATTGCCGCGCAGGGCAATCTGCGCGACGATGTTGGCGCCGTTGTCATTCTCTGCCCGCATCGCGGCGATCTGTTCGTCGAGCGGCATTTCCTTGGCAATGGATTGGAGCGCGGCAAAGGTGACGGGAATGCCGGCCTCGCGGCTCAACTGGCCCATCCATGCAAATTCGTTCCACTCACGCTTGAGATCGCTTGCCATTTCGAACACGGCGTGGCCGCCTGCAGCCTTCGCCCGTCCCATCGCCTTGCCGATCGCGATCAGCTCTTCGGCCGTCGCCGTGGTGCCGGGAACGAGTTCGCCATCAACCGATTTGTGCAACACCGTGCGCGAGGTGGAAAAGCCGAGCGCGCCCGCGCGCACGCCCTGTTCGACAATGCGCGCCATTTCGGCAATGTCGTCTTCAGTCGGCACGGCGCCGGGTTTTTCCCGATCGCCCAGCACATAGGCGCGCACCGCACCGTGGGGCACATGCGTGCCTACATCGACCGTGCGCGGCAGCTTTTCGAGCGCGTCGAGATATTCGGGGAAGGTTTCCCAGTCCCACGTCATCCCTTCGGCGAGCGCGGTGCCGGGAATATCCTCAACCCCTTCCATCAGGCTGATCAGCCATTCGTGACGGTCAGGCTTGGCGGGGGCAAAGCCGACCCCGCAATTGCCCATGATCACGGTGGTGACCCCGTGCCAGCTCGAGGGTGCCATCTCCTGATCCCAGGTGGCCTGCCCGTCATAATGGGTGTGAATATCGACAAAGCCGGGCGCGACGATCTTGCCCGTCGCGTCAATCACGGTGTCCGCACTCCCGGGAACCGTGCCGACCGCTGCGATCAGCCCGTCCTTGACTGCGACATCGCCGGTAAAGCCCGCAGCCCCGGTGCCATCGACAATCGTGCCGCCCCGGATGATGAGGTCGTAATGCGCCATGTCTCTCTCCCCTTTACGGGAAGAACATGTCGCAATCACGCGGGCCTGTCCACCGCTCAGGCGGCGGCGGCAATGTCCGGCGCGTCGAGGAATTCGCGGATCGCGGCGACGCTTTCATCGGCATGGGTCAGCAGGAACAGGTGCCCGCCGCCGGCAAAGGTCACCAGCCGTGATCGCGGGATCATTGCATTGAGGATCTTGCCGTTGATGACGGGGACAATCTGATCATCCTCGCCCATCATGATCAGGGTTTCCTTGTTGAGGAAGGGCAGGGCCGGCAGGCTTGTCCAACCCATCATGCACATGAGCTGATAGAGATAGCCGCGCGGGCTCGGCGGTTTCAACCGGCCGATATGGCTGTCTTTCTGGTGCGCAGCGCCATCCTTGTCGACCCCACCATAGAGCGTGGCGAAGTGCTCGTTCATGAATTCGGGATCAATATAGCGACGCGGATTGGCCATCTTGGTGAAGGCCGCCGGATTGCCGGGCACCATCGCCATGCCCGGCGTGGTGGCGATGAGCGTGAGTTTGCGGGTGCGCCCGGGATGCTGCAAGGCAAAGTGCTGTGCCATCGCGCCGCCCCACGAAACCCCCATCACATCGACCTGATCAAGACCATATTTCCCCAACAACTGGGCCGCGGTCCAGCTCATGGTGAAGGGGTTGTAAGGGATCAGCGGATCGGGTGATTCGCCCGTGCCGGGCATGTCGAACATGATGAAGCCGCGTTCGGGCAGGGCAGCGGCCAGCGGGGCAACCGCTTCGATATTGGCACCGATCCCGTTGAAGAAGAGGATCGGGAGATGATCCGATGGCATATCGAGCCGCCAGGCCGCAGTCCGTAGCGTCCGCCCGCCGATTTGCTCCATCGCGATGGTCGCATCATTCATTGCATCTGCCATGCAATTGGTCCTTTCGCGTGCCCCGCCGGAGCACCGGGTGGGCGCGTTCATCGATCCCTCACGAACGCGCCCATAAGTGGTGTGGCCTGCTGATCGGGCGTGCTTGCCGGGGCACAGGCTGGGGAGGCTGTATCAGACTTCCTCGACAACGTAGAGTCCCGGTGCGGGATCCAGCGGCGTGAAGGTCTTGTTGCCAAGCGTGGCGGGCGCCGGCTTCTTCTTGCCCGAGCGCGCCTGCACCCATTCCATCCAGAACGGCCACCAGCTGCCTTTGACTTCCTCGACACCCTGCAACCATTCGTCGGCGGTTTCGGGCAGCGGGCCCTTCTTGGACTGGACGAAATACTTGGCTTTGGGGTTGGTCGGCGGGTTGAGGATCGCCTGCATGTGGCCCGATTGGCTGAGCACGTAAGTCACGTCCTTCGAGCCAAACAGCTGGGTGGAACGATAGGTCGCCTTCCACGGCGTGATGTGATCGGTCACCCCGCCAAGGATGAACAGATCGCTCGTCACCTTGGACAGATCGATCTTGTGATCGACCATCTCGACTTCGCCTTTCTTGGTGAAGGCGAGGGTTTCGTAGATCGTCAGGAAATCGCCCATCAGACTGGCGGACAAGTTGGTGGCATCGGCATTCCAGAACAGCACGTCAAACGCGGGCGGATCAGCACCGAGAAGGTAGTTGTTGATCACATAGTTCCAGATCAGATCATTGGGCCGCAGCCAGGCAAAGCCGCGCGCCAGATCATCCGCCTTGATCACGCCTGCCTTCGCCGCACGTTGGCGGGCGAGCTTCATGCCATTCTCGCTGACCAGCGATCCGGCTTCGATGTCGGTCGCCTTGGGGTGGAGCACGCAGACCATCAGGGTAAGCGCGCCGAGCAGATCGGATTTGTCTGCCGCAAGCTTGCTTGCCAGCATCGCGGCCGTTTGCCCGCCCGAGCAACCCGCCGAGACATTGACCTTCTTCGCGCCGGTGATCGCCGCGACCGCTTCCATCGCTTCGCGGCAGGAATTGACATAATCGGCCATGTCCCAGCGGCCCTGTTCCTTGGTCGGATTGCGCCAGGAAATCACGAAGGTCTGGATGCCGTTATCGACCTGCCACTTCACCACCGACTTGTCGGGCGACAAGTCATTGATATACATCTTGTTGATCTGCGGCGGGATGGTGAGCTGCGGGATCTCGTAGACCTCTTCGGTCGAGGGCGTGTAATGGATCAGTTCCATCATTTCGGTGCGCAGCACCACCGCGCCTTTCGAGGTCGCGATGTTCTCGCCGAGCTTGAACGGGCGCTTGTCGACCTGACTGACCATGCCCTTGTTGTTGACGAGATCATTGTAGGCGTTCTGCAAGCCCTTGATTAGCGATAGCCCGCCGGAATCAATCACCCGCTTTTGCGCGGTCGGATTGCCGGCCAGCGTGTTGGTGGGGGCAAGCCCGTCGAGGATGATGTTGGCGATGAAATTGGCGCGGTTGCGCTCCAGCTCGTCCAGCTCAAGCTCTTCCAGCCAGTTGCGCATCCCTTTCTGCACCGCGAGGTAATATTGCGCACCGGCGCGGAAGAAGGGGTTGTATTGCCATGCCGGGTCCATGAAGCGCTTGTCTTTGGGGTCCGGGGCAAGTTCGCTCTTGCCGGTCATGATCTTGACCATGTCCTCGGTCATGGCCTGGGCATGTTTGAAGGTCCGCATCGGATCAGATGCAGTCTCGCGCAGCAAGAGGGCAACTGCGCTCACGAAATCCTCGCGAGCGACACCGATCAAGGGGCCGAGCGCCGTGGTCGATTGGGCCGCTTCGTTTTCCAGTTTTATTTCGCCGCGTGCCATATCATCCCCTTTTTTCCAGCCCGGACGGTGAGCCGCATCCGGTGGTGCTGTTCTTGTCTTGGGGCGAACATGCCGACAGGCTCTGCAAAGTTCAAGCCTGCGACATGATTGCGCCAAAGGTTGGCCCGGACGGGCCGATCAGAGCCTCCCCGAAAAGCGATTTTTGGGTTCAAAATGGCGGTGATTTCCGCGGGGCGTTTAGCAAATACTAACCAAGCTCTCCTAGGGTTGCAGCGCCAGCAGGCCGAGGCGGCGTGGTGATAGGAGTGGACGGCGCGTGTTGCTGAAAGGGATCCTGGGTGCGAAGCGCGCGGTGCCGTCGCCAGACACCCCCGCGCCAGATAACGGCGCCCCGCTTCAGCAAAGCGAGCGGCTGACGTTGCTTGACGAAGTCGAGCGGTCGGGGCTCGGCTGGTTCTGGGCGAGCGATGCCAAAGGCCATCTGACTTATCTGAGTGCGGCGCTTGCCGAACGTATTGGCAAACCGCTCGAAGACCTGCTCGGTCAGCCGATGGCGACGGTGTTTGTGCCGACCGATCGGGAAGGGCGCGGCAAATCGCTGGCGCTGATGCTGGGGGCGCACAAGGCTTTCAACGGGCTAGCGGTCGAAGCGGTCCATTTACAGGGCGGCGCGGTGTTGCGCTTTTCCGGCCAGCCGATGTTCGGCGAAGAAGGCCGCTTCATTGGATTTCGCGGAACCAGTGCGGACATCACCGAGGAATTCCGCCGCGAGGAAGAAACCGAACGCCTCGCAAAGTACGATTCGCTCACCGGCCTGTCGAACCGTCATCGCATGGCGCACAAGATCGAGAACACGCTCAAGGCCTTTCAGGCCGCGCGCCGCAATTGCGCGGTGATGATGCTCGATCTCGATCGGTTCAAGCAGGTCAATGATACGCTGGGTCATGCTGCGGGCGATGAATTGCTGCGGCAGGTGGCCGAACGCCTGACCCGCGCGGTTGATCGGGATTGTGAGATCGGGCGGCTCGGCGGCGATGAATTCCAGGTTCTGCTGCCCGATATGGATGATCGCGGTGAGCTTGGCGAAATCGCCATGCGGATCATCACCATGCTGCGTCAGCCCTATTCGCTCGCCGAAGGGCGCTGTGTGATCGGCGCGTCGGTGGGCGTGGCTATCGCCCCGCATGATGGCGTGACCCGCGAAGAAATTGTCCGCGCGGCGGATCTGGCGCTGTATGCGGCCAAGAACAGCGGGCGCGGGCAATATCGTTTCTACTCCGGCGAACTGGAAAATGACACGATCTTCCGGCGGCGGCTGGAGGAAAACCTCGGATCGGCGCTGGCTGATGAGGAATTGTTCCTGCGTTTTGAACCGATAATCGAAGCGGACAGCGGCTATGTCCGCAAGCTGGAAGCCCATGTCTGCTGGAACCATGCGCAGCGCGGCGAGATCGACGAAGAGGAATTTGCCGAAATCCTCGAAGGCTCCAGTCATGTGTGCGATGTCGGCCTGTGGGCAATCCGCAGCGCTTGCCACCATGCCAGCTCCTGGCCGGAATCATTGCGGGTGGCTGTCAATGTGCCGGTCGCCTTGTTCATGCTGCCGGACTTCGTCGATGAAGTCGCGCAGGCACTCCATGAGGCCGGGCTTGCGCCGGGGCGGCTTGATCTTGAAGTCAGCGAGGCGGTGTTCCTTGGCGATAATGCGGTGGTCGACCGGGCGATGGGCGGCCTCAACCGGCTTGGCGTGCCGCTGACGCTCGACGAATTCGGCAGCGGCTTTTCCTCGCTTGCCTATCTGCGGCGCGCACCTTTCAGCGCCGTCAAGATTGATCGCAAGCTGATAGCCGCGGCCGAGCATGAGGAAGGCGATGATCTGGCGCTGGTGCGGGCGATTGTTGCACTGGCCGGCGCGCTTGCGATGCAGACCATCGCGGGCGGGATCGAGACCACTGGATTGCTAAGCGCTTTGCAGGGCGCCGGGGTGCAATTCGTGCAGGGGCCGATCTATTGCGAGCCGGTCGATCAGGCGACCTTGGCTGAAGTCCTCTCGGCCGGCGGCTGGCGGATTGAGCCCTCGGCGACGCGCAGATATCGCGCGCGCCGCCGCACGGTGTTCCGCAAGATCCATGTGATCCACGATGATCACTCCTACGAAGTGACCTTGCGCAACCTGTCGCGTTCGGGCGCGCTGATCCAGGGGCTTGTCGATGTGCCGAAGGGCACGCAGTTCGTGGTTGATCTGGGGGGCGGCCAGCTCGCGGTTGCCACCGTGATCCGCTCATCTGGCGATACGCAGGGGCTGGAGTTCGAACACCCGCTCATCGACGATGGTGCCGGCGGCCTGTGCACCCGCAACCGCGTGTCGCCCTATGCTTTGGCGGCGGCGGGCGCGCCGCTCGCAGCGTTGGGGCCGGGGGCCTATCAGGCGATGCCCGGCGGCAATCTCGGGCAGGGTGGCAGTGTGCCCTTGTTCGCCTATGCTGCACCGGGACGGAACGAAGCGGCGTAGCGGCAGGAACCTGAGGCGGGTGTTGCGTTTTTCTCGCATGACACATTCGCTCACCATCGCTAAGTCGCGGGACCAATGACCGACCTTTCCAAAATCCGCAATTTCAGCATCATCGCGCATATCGACCATGGCAAGTCGACCCTCGCCGACCGGCTGATCCAGTTCACCGGGGGCCTCTCCGCCCGCGAGATGTCCGAGCAAGTCCTTGACAACATGGACATCGAGAAAGAACGCGGCATCACCATCAAGGCGCAGACCGTGCGCCTCGCCTACACCGCCAAGGATGGCGAGACCTATCAGCTCAACCTGATGGACACCCCCGGCCACGTCGATTTCGCCTACGAAGTCAGCCGCAGCCTCGCCGCCTGCGAAGGCGCGCTGCTGGTGGTGGACGCCGCGCAAGGTGTCGAGGCGCAGACGCTCGCCAATGTTTACCAGTCGATCGAGCATGATCACGAGATCGTCCCCGTCATCAACAAGATCGATCTGCCCGCCGCCGAGCCGGAAAAGGTCAAGGCCGAGATCGAGGATATCATCGGCCTCGATGCCTCGGATGCGGTGCTGACCAGCGCCAAATCGGGCATCGGCATCGAGGATGTGCTCGAAGCCGTGGTCGCGCGCATCCCCCCGCCCAAGGGCACCACCGAAGCCCCGCTCAAGGCGAGCCTCGTCGATAGCTGGTATGATCCCTATCTCGGCGTGGTCATCCTTGTGCGCGTGATTGATGGCAAGCTCACCAAGGGCCTCAACATCAAGTTCATGCAGGGCGGCACCCAGCACCTGGTGGACCGCGTGGGCTGCTTTACCCCCAAGCGCACCGATCTGGCCGAGCTTGGCCCGGGCGAAATCGGCTTCATCACCGCCCAGATCAAGGAGGTGGAGCAGGCGCGCGTCGGTGACACCATCACCACCGTCAAGAACGGCGCGACCGAAGCGCTGCCCGGCTACAAGGAAGTCCAGCCGGTGGTGTTCTGCGGGCTGTTCCCGGTCGACGCCGCCGATTTCGAAAAGCTGCGCGAGAGCATCGGCAAGCTGCGGCTCAATGACGCCAGCTTCTCCTACGAGATGGAATCAAGCGCCGCGCTCGGCTTCGGCTTCCGCTGCGGGTTCCTTGGCCTGCTGCACCTCGAAATCATCCAGGAACGCCTGAGCCGCGAATATGATCTCGATCTGATCACCACCGCGCCGAGCGTGGTCTATCGCATCCACCTTGGCCACACCAAGAACGAGGATGCCAAGGTCATCGACATCCACAATCCGGCCGATTGGCCCGATGTGAACCGGATCGAGATGATCGAGGAGCCGTGGATCAAGGCGGTGATCTACACGCCGGATGAATATCTCGGCTCGATCCTCAAGCTGTGTCAGGATCGCCGCGGCATCCAGACCGAGCTGACCTATGTGGGCGGCCGCGCGCAGGTGACCTATGAATTGCCGCTCAACGAAGTGGTGTTCGATTTCTACGACCGCCTGAAGTCGATCTCCAGAGGCTATGCCAGCTTCGATTACGAGCAGATCGGCAGCCGCGAGGGCGATCTCGTCAAGATGAACATCCTCGTCAACAACGAGCCGGTGGATGCCCTGTCGCTGATCGTCCACCGCGCCAATGCCGAAGAGCGCGGGCGCGGCATGTGCGAGCGGCTGAAGGATCTGATCCCGCGCCACCTGTTCAAGATCCCGATCCAGGCCGCGATTGGCGGCAAGGTGATTGCGCGCGAGACCATCGCCGCGCTGCGCAAGGATGTGACCGCCAAGTGCTATGGCGGGGACATCAGCCGGAAGAAGAAGCTGCTGGAGAAGCAGAAGAAGGGCAAGGCGCGGATGCGGGAATATGGCAATGTGAGCATCCCGCAGGAGGCGTTCATCGCGGCGCTGCGGATGGGGGAGGAGTGAAGCTTCTCTCATTCTGAGGATGTGCGGGAGGGGCCGGGGCGCTCACCGCGTTCCGAATTGCCTTTTGCCCGCACGCGAGTGGCCCGACAGTGTCGATTTAATCAATTCCATCGTCGCCCCGGGCTTGACCCGGGGTCCCGCTGGGGCGGCGGGTGTGAGAGCCGCTTTCAGGCAGGTTCAGGGCAGAGGCTTGGACAACCGTCATGCCATCGAATGAATGGTCCTTTGTCGTCGCCCCGGGCTTGACCCGGGGTCCCGCTGGGGCGGTGGGTGTGAGAGCCGCTTTCAGGCAGGTTCAGGGCAGAGCCGTGGGCAACCGTCATGCCATTGAATGAATGGTCCTTTGTCGTCGCCCCGGGCTTGACCCGGGATCCCGCTTGCTTTTTCGCCGGGTTCAGATGAGCAAGCCAAAAAGGTCCTCCCAGTCCGGGTTTTGCTGCTCGATCAGATCGAACTTCCACTGACGGTGCCAGCGCTTGATCCGCTTTTCATGCGCGATCGCCGCCGTAATAGACCCGCAGCGCTGCGCCCAGACAAGCCGCTTCAACCCATATCGCGCGCAGAAATCAGAACCGCTTCCTTCGCGATGCTGGTCTATCCGGCGCGGCAGATCGGCTGTCACACCAACATACAGCGTGCCGCGATAGCGATCCGCCATGATGTAAACCCAACCCTCTGATATTGCATGACTCATTTGCGAAATGAAGAACAAGCGGGACCCCGGGTCAAGCCCGGGGCGACGGTTGGGTGAGGGGCGATCTCGGAGAGGGTGCTGCCGGGCAGGGGTAGGGCGGGAAGGTGGGATGCTGTTATGCACGCGAGCAGTTGGCCGAAGGCGGCCTCATGGCCGCGGCTCTGCCGCGACTAACTCTCTCTTTTCTCATCAGTTATTCTGGCCAGTGTTTCGCGCTCAACGCGAGTACATTCAATTCCCCATGGCGTCGTCGCAATCCATTGGCTGAGTGCATCGTAGTCGGTAAGTCTGATTACCCGCCGTGAAGGGTCAAGCGGCTTCCTGTGTTCAACGACATGGCCAAACACATCACCTAGAAGCAGATTCTGCAGTTCAACAATAAAGTCCTCAGCATATGAACTAAGGTCTGCCAGTGCGTCGGTCATTAGATCGATTGCTTGTCGGAATGATAATATTTCTGCGGCAGTTGGGGGCGTATAAGGATCAATTTGACCGTTCGAGCGTTCAATTGGAAAGGCTTTCATCAGAGATAATTGGGCTTCTCGGTCAAAGGCCAGTTGGAGATCATAAGATGCAACATGAAGAGCATCACGGAAGATCACTATCCTTGGATCAAGGATGCGGCGCTCCTCTATAAGAAAAATCAATTGCAGAAGATTTTCAGAGCATTCTTGCTGGAATCGCATCACATCTGGAAAACGATTAGTCGGCAGTTGGTGCGGCAACCCCTCTTTGAAGCAAAGATGGGCCATCTCGACTTGCACCTGCGCTGCTAGCAGGTAGCCGTTAAACTCAGACGTCGAGTTTGATAACTTGCGTGCTGCACGAACGCCATCTGAGTAGAGTCCTGCTTTGAATTTGGCTCGTTCCGCATCGACTAAGGCAGCCCGGTTAAGTTGACCTTGCTTGCGAAGCTGGAACGCAACTGGCCCAAAAGCGACTGCTGCAGCGCCCACGGTGAAGAGTCCCGAGATATAAGCTGCTGTAATCGCTGGGTCGGTCATTAGGGTCGCATACACTTACCTTCCGACAGAGGAAAGCTTCGGTTCTAATCTACACCAAGTGGAATTTCGTGCCTCCGCTTCAGCGCCTCACGGAACCGTTAGGTCACGTAGTTAGCCAACAAGCCATATATAACTGTGGATTGCGCCTGCTTGGCGCTTGTGCGGTTCAAGTGCCAATGCGATTCTGGAATGTGACTGGAAGTGGGAGGCCAGGTTGCCGCCTGACCCCCCTTCCAACCACCTAGACCTGAGCGGTTGCGGTGGGTGGTCTGTTTCCTCGCAGGAAACCTCGTGGCTATGGTCGCGGTGGTTCAGGCCCGTCAAGCAACCGTTTAATCTGCCCCCAAGCTTGAGAACATGGCTATCCACCATGTTTTCCACAGCCTAGGGCTTGTGAACCAGCGAGTTGTAAAATGGCCTTAGAAAGCATTCACCTACGAAAATTGCTCAAGCTCATTTTTTTGGAACCTAACCAGCGCCGAACGGCTCTGCGGGCGGAAATCCGCGAGGATTTGCGGCGCGAGGCTGGAGAAGAGGCAGGCGCTGGCGATTTTTACACCCCATTTTGGGCCGATGCGAAATCGCATGTTTTCGGCGGAACTGACCTCCGGCGAGCGACCGATAGTCGCATCATGGCCAACCCAAGGCGGCAAAACCTTTATCCGCAGCTTCGGGATGGATTCTTGCAATGGTGGGACCAAAAGCGTCGATGGACGAACACCCCGTTCAAGCCCGGCAAGAACTATAAGGCGAGGTTCCGATTCTCCGGACTGGACGCGACGGTTAAAGTTGAAAGCCTCCTTTCGGTGATCGATGGCGTCGGAGAAGAATACGTCGTGTACTCGTACTTTGCGCAGGAGCCCAAGCTCACAGAAGAGTCTGCCCGTTTGGCGCTATGGTTGCTCACGCAAGCACTCCCGGCGATACCCCCTTCGCAGTTGAGAATTCTCGACATCATTCGTGGCAACACTTTCTCGATCGATCGGAATCCGCTCGCGGGTGATGAAGAAGTCGAATTTCGTGCACGCTACGCGCGGCTGATCCGCGAGCGAGACGAGCTGCGAGCGGATTACCTCTAATGCAACACGACGCCCCTCCAAGGGAGAGTGGAGGGGCCTCTAAATCCTACGGTATCAACCTCGCCCGCCCCTCCACCACGTTCGGTGATTCTCCTCCTCATGCAAAAGAGGATCAGCGCGCCTCCCCCTCTACGGCTCAAACCCCTCATCCTTCAGCGTCCACTCTGTCCGCGGGGACACAGCGGGCTTCGGCTGGCGGTAACTCCAACCCTCGGGCGGGTGGTGGCTTGGCGCCTCGGCTCCCTGATCCTCGCCGTTTTCAGCGCCCAGCCGCAACCGCTCCGGCGGGTCGAAGTGATCGCGAGGCGCATGCCATGTCACATCGAGCACGTCGCGAGTCTTGGCATCGGCATTCATCGCGTCGAGATCACGGTCGCGCAGGGACAGGAAATGCGCCCAGGCCGCGCGGGTTTCCTCGCTGAGAGCGGCCCAGCGGTGTTCGGCTTCGTATTGAAAGCGCAGCCGGATCGCCTCGACCTTGCGATCAATATTGGCGCGCACCTCTTCGGCAGAAACCTGGCGCTGCTCGCTCTCCCATTCGGCGCGCCATTCTTTCTTGAGCCGTTCAAGCTCGACCTTGCCGACCGCATTCAGCCCCTTCGGCCCGCCGCCGGCCGCGAAGCGCTCGGGCGCGCGGTTGCGCAGGATGAACATCAGCAGCCGATCATTATAGCGCCGCCGCGTGCCGACGAGCTTGCCGTAGGAATAGAGCGGCTCTTCCACGCCGTTCAGCGCGCGGTCCATCACCACATCCTCGATCCGCTGCACGCCAAGCTGGAGCGCGGCCTCCCACGCAGCGCGAAAGCCTTCGGCGCCGGGCTGGCGGCGCAGCGCGTAGACCCCGCGCTGTGCCATGTCGACGGCCTTGCACGCCGCCTCGACCGAGCCGGTATCGGCAAGCGCGGCGATGAAGTCGCGCTGGCGCTCGGGTGTCCAGCCATCGTGGCGGGGGGAGCGGCGCGGGACGGGGGTGAAGCGGGGCAGCTCGCCTGCTGGCACAGGCAGCCGGGTGGTCTGGGGCTTGGCGCGTCTGGTCATGGCGCGGGAAGTGGAACACAAAACGGGCGAGTAGGAAAATGTCGGGGAGGGGCCTGACGTCCCGCGCCGTTCCGCGTTTGCTGGCGCAAACGCTCCATGCGACCCGTGACGTCGAACGGGTCGAAAAGTCGACCCGCCGGCCGGGCTTCCGCCTCTCATGCCCAAGCCTTCGGCATTGGGCATAGGGCATCAGCCTTCACTTGGCGTTCAGCGCGCAAGGCTTTATAGGCCTGCGGCATGACACGTCAGCTTCCCAAGCGCCTCGCGCACGCCGCCCTTCTCGGGGCACTCCTTGCCACCACCACGGCCTGCGGCGGCGGCAAGGCGCAGAAGGATGTCGCCTTTGTCGCGCGCGATGTGGAGACGCTCTACGCCGAAGCGCAGCGGCGGCTGGATCGCGGCAACACGCTGATGGCGGCGGGCCTGTTCGACGAGGTTGAGCGTCAGCACCCCTATTCGCCGTGGGCGCGCCGCGCCCAGCTGATGAGCGCGTTCAGCTATTACATCGCCAAGGATTACAACAAGGCGATCCAGAATGCGCAGCGCTTCCTGTCGGTGCACCCCGGCAACAAGGATGCGCCCTATGCCTATTACTTGATCGCGCTCAGCTATTACGAGCAGATCAGCGATGTGAACCGCGATCAGAAGATCACCGAACAGGCGCAGACCGCGCTCGAGGAAGTGAACCGCCGTTTCCCGCAAACCGAATATGCCGCCGATGCGCGGCTCAAGCTCGATCTGGTGGCCGATCACCTGGCGGGCAAGGAAATGGAGATCGGGCGGCTCTATCAGCGTTCGGGCCAGTGGCTTGCGGCGGCGATCCGCTTCCGCAACGTGATCGAGAAATACGACACCACCAGCCACACCGCCGAAGCGCTCTATCGTCTGGCGGAAAGCAATCTGGCGATTGGCGTGCCCGAAGAAGCGGTGAAGTACACCGCCGTGCTGGGCGCCAATTACCCCGGCAATCCGTGGTATCAACGCGCCTACAAGCTGATCCAGAAGCACGCCCCGGCTGTGCAGCCCGGCTGAGGCCTGTTCATAGGCGCTGCCATCACAGGTGACGCGCCGGTGCGCTTGGGCTAAGGCTCTGGCTCTCATGCTGACCCGGCTTTCGATCCGCAACATCGTCCTTATCGAAGCGCTCGACCTCGTGTTCGCGCGCGGGCTTGGCGTGCTCACCGGCGAGACCGGGGCGGGCAAATCGATCCTGCTCGATGCGCTTGGGCTGGTGCTGGGCGACCGCGCGGAAAGCAGCCTTGTGCGCAGCGGCGAGGACACGGCGAGCGTGTCCGCCAGCTTCGAATTCGCCGCGCTGCCCGCCGCTGTCGCGCTCACGCTTGATGAGGCCGGGATCACGATCGAGCCGGGCGAGCCGCTGATCATCCGCCGCCTGATCAAGGCCGATGGCGGATCAAAGGCTTTCATCAATGATCAGGCCGCCAGCGTCGCCCTGCTGCGCGAGATTGCGCCGGCGCTAGTTGAACTGCACGGCCAGCACGATGATCGCGGCCTCGTCAACCCGCGCGGGCACCGGCTGCTGCTCGATCGCTATGCCGGGACGGATCTTGCCGCGCTGGAACGGCGCTATGCGGCCTGGGCCAAGGCCGAGGCGCAGCTGGCCGAAGCGCGCGATGCCGTGGCCGTGGCCAAGGCGGATGAAGACCTGCTGGTCGCCCATCTTGCCGAACTGGTCGCGCTCGAACCGCAGGCGGGCGAGGAAGCGCGCCTCGCCGGGATCCGCGCCGATATGCAGAAGGGCGAGAAGCTGGCGAGCGATCTCGAAGGCCTGCGCCATATCTGGGAAGGCTCGGATTCGCCGCTCGCTGCCTTGCGGGTCGCGGCGCGGAAGCTCGACCGCATTGCCGATCAGCATGCGCTGCTCGCCGAAGCGCTCGCCGCGCTGGATCGCGCGGTGATCGAGGCGAGCGAGGCCGAAGACAAGTTGACAGCCGCAGCCGAGGCGCTGCTTCACGATCCGCTCGAACTCGAACGCGCCGAAACCCGGCTGTTCGAACTGCGGGCCGCGGCGCGCAAGCACCGCTGCGAGGTGGATGATCTGCCCGATCTGATGCGGCAGATGCGCGCGCAGCTTGATGCCATCGAAGGCGGCGAAGCGCAGCTCGATGCGCTCGAAGCCGCTGCCCGCGAAGCGCGCGCCGAATATGTCGCGCTGGCCGAAGCCGCGCACGCGGCGCGGATCGAGGCGGCGGCGCGGCTGGACAGCGCGGTCGCGGCCGAACTCGCCCCGCTCAAGCTGGATGCCGCGCGGTTCCGCACGGCGGTGACGCAGCTTCCCGAAGAGCGCTGGAATGCGAGCGGGATGAGCGCAGCCGAATTCCTCATCGCCACCAATCCCGGTGCGGATTTCGCACCCCTCACCAAGATCGCGAGCGGCGGGGAACTGTCGCGCTTCATCCTCGCGCTCAAAGTCGCGCTCGCCGAACAGGGCGGGGCGGCGACGATCATCTTCGACGAGATTGATCGCGGAGTCGGCGGCGCGGTGGCGAGCGCGATTGGCGAACGCCTCGCACGGCTGGCTGCGCAGGAAGGGCAATTGCTGGCAGTAACGCACTCGCCGCAAGTCGCCGCGCGCGGACGCCAGCATTACATGATTGCCAAGGCCTCATCGGGCATGGTGACGAAAACCAGCGTGGTGCTGCTGGATGATGAAGGGCGGCGGCAGGAAATTGCCCGAATGCTGTCTGGCGCGGAAGTCACGCCCGAAGCCCGCGCGCAGGCAGACCGCCTGCTGGAGGGAGTGTGATGGTGGAAGCGCAGACCGCACAGTCAGCCCCCTCTTCTTTAGAGGAGGGGGTTGGGGGTGGTGATGTTACAGCAGAAACCCTCAAAGCCCGCGCCCGGGCCATGCGCAACAACCCGACGGAACCTGAAAAGCGCCTGTGGATGGCGCTGCGATCCCGTCGCTTCACCAACACCAAGTTCAGGCGTCAGGATGTCATCGGGCAGCGCATCGTCGATTTCTTCTGTCCGGCCAAAGGTCTCGTGGTCGAAGTCGATGGTGATACGCATGATGCCCCAAGGGACGCTGTCAGCGATAGCCGGATGCTTCAGGAGTTCGGGTTCTGCACGGTGCGGTTTACCAATGCGGACGTGATGCGAAATCTCGAGGGCTGCCTTATGCGATTGCAGACCGTACTTGATGGGACGCCTGAGCGATGGGCGGGCAGGGAACTGCACCACCCCCCGACCCCCTCTTCTTTAGAGGAGGGGGAGTCGTGATGGCGTTCGGACAAAGCCCCCTCCTCGTCAGAGGAGAAGGTTGGGGGTGGTTAGGGCCAATCTTCCTGCTTGCAACAGCCTGCACTCCGATGGCGCCCGTCAGCCAGCCGTCCCCGGCACCGGTGCAGCCGAACACGGCGCTGTTCGGCACCGATGCCAATCTCGCCGCGTCGGCTCCGCAAGCGATCCTGCGCTATGCCGATCACCCGCGCGGCTTTGCCGAATTGCGGCTGCCGGAGGGCACAGGCCCGTTCCCGCTCGCGGTGATTTATCACGGCGGCTGCTGGACAACCGGGATCGCCAGCCAAGCCTATATGGCCCCGCTCGCGACCCGCTGGCAGCAACTCGGGATTGCGACGCTCAATGTCGATTATCGCGAGGTGGGGGATGACGGCGGCTGGCCGGGTTCCTTCGCCGATTGGGCGGCATCGGCCAAGCTGATCGACACGGTTGTGGCGCGTCACCCGATTGATCGCGCGCGCATCACGCTGGTCGGCCATTCGGCAGGGGCGCTGCCCGCGCAATGGCTCGCGATGCGGCAGGGCGCTGATGGCCCGCTGGGCACCCGCACACCGATCACGGCCCGCGCCGCAATTGTGCTCGACGGGCCGGGCGATGTCGCGGCTGAACGGGACGCTTTTGATAGGCTGTGCCAGTTTGCCGCAGTCGATCCCTTCATGGGCGGCGCGCCGCAGCAATTACCCGAACGCTACAAGGCCATTTCGCCCGCCACTGCCGCGCCGCGACTGGCCGAGCTGCTGTTCGTGCAGGCAAGGCTGCCTGATCCCTCCGCCGCGACCCGGGCGGCGATCACGGCCGACGGGGCGAAGGTGATGGTCCGCGCCAATCCGGGGGCAAGCCATTTTGCCATCATCACTCCCGGCCATGCGGCCTATGCGGCAAACGAGTCTGCCATGCTGGCGGTGCTTAAGGGTGAAGACTAGGCAGATGAGCGATCCTGCAACCCTTTCGGAGGCCGAGGCCGCCAATGAATTGATGCGCCTCGCCCGCGCCATCGCGAAGCATGATCGGCTTTACCATGCGGAAGACTCGCCGGAGATTTCCGACGCCGAATATGACGCGCTGGTCCGCCGCAATGCCGAGCTCGAAGCGGCGTTCCCGCATCTGATCCGGGATGACAGTCCGTCGCGCAAGGTTGGCCACGCCATCGCCGCCTCGCCGCTCGGCAAGGTGGCGCACGAGGTTCGGATGATGAGCCTCGA
>ERZ1066122.517-NODE-517-length-40451-cov-29.523814_pt1 | contig 40451 bp, 32 predicted proteins | sample MGYA00382769_ERZ1066122 | MGnify/ENA primary metagenome ERZ1066122 (study PRJEB33369, sample SAMEA5778352) | biofilm metagenome | biome: Industrial cooling water; feature: Water cooling tower basin; material: Biofilm | place: United Arab Emirates | collected... | reverse complement strand
AATCCCGAATCCCGAATCCCGAATCCCGAATCCCGAATCCCGAATCCCGAATCCCATGTTCGACACCTCACCCCAACTCGATTGCGCCGGCCGCGCGCTCGTGCTCGACCGCCCGCGGATCATGGGCATCGTCAACGTCACGCCGGATTCGTTTTCCGACGGCGGCGACTACTTCACCGTCGACGCGGCGGTGGCGCATGCGTTGCGCCTGGTGGAGGAGGGTGCCGATGTCCTGGATATCGGCGGCGAATCGACCCGGCCGGGTGCGGATGATGTGTCGATCGAGGAAGAGCTGGCGCGGACGATCCCGGTGATCGAACGGCTGGCGAAGGACTGTGCCGTCCCGATCAGCATCGATACCTCCAAGCCCGAGGTGATGCGTGCCGCGGTCGCCGCGGGTGCGGGCATGATCAACGACGTGTACGCCCTGCGCCGCGAAGGCGCGCTGGATGCCGCCGCGGAACTGGGCGTGCCGGTGGTGCTGATGCACATGCTGGGCGCGCCGCGGTCGATGCAGGACGCTCCGGTCTACGACGATGTGGTCGACGAGGTGCATCGCTTCCTCGCCGAGCGGATCTTCTCCGCGGAGATGGCCGGCATCGACAAGAAGAAGATCGTGATCGACCCGGGCTTCGGTTTCGGCAAGACCACGGCGCACAACGTGACGCTGCTGGCGCGGCTGGAGCGTTTCGTCGATCTGGGCGTCCCGGTGCTGGCCGGGCTCTCGCGCAAGCGCAGCATCGGCGAGATCGTCGGACGCGAGGCGCCGCATGCGCGCGTGCATGCGTCCGTCGCCGCGCACCTGATCGCCGTGCAGCGCGGTGCGCGCATCCTGCGCGTGCACGATGTCGCCGCCACGCTGGATGCGCTCAAGGTGTGGAAAGCGGTGGCCGATGTGCCGATGCCGAAGCAGGCAGCACGCGGCGTGGTCTGGCCGGACGACATCTGACCTGGCCGTCGTGCCGGCCGCCGCGTTGGCGTGCCGGCATGCGGTGCGTCAACACCGGTGCGCACCATGCATGCGATGCACCCCCGCATGCGATGCATCCGCGTACGCGATGCAGCGGATGCACACGCGCGCGATGCGCGAATACACGATGTGCATGCAGGCGACAAGCATCGCCCGCGATGCGTATTTGTGCGGATTCGTCAAGCCCTTCGTGTGTATGCGTGAGGTTGTGCACACAGCCTGTGGACAACCCGTGGGGTCTTTCTGTGGGCAACCGTCTGCGGCCCAGACGCAGCAAGGCCTGACGACGGTTTGGCGAAAAAATCGCCACTGTGTGCGACGCCGATGGCTGGTGTTTTTTTCGCCAAACCGTCGCGGGCCCATGCGCCGTCTGGCCTGCAGCCGCTCATCCACAGACTTGCGCACGAGTTGTCCACAGACGCTGTGGATGGCGCGCGATGCGGCCCTGCAGGGAGACGCCCTCAACGCTCCATGCGTTCGCGGAACGCGCGCACGCGCGGGTCGACCACCCGGAACCACAGCGGTGGGCACAGCGACAGCAGGAACATCGCGGCGTAGCCGCCCGGCAGCTGCGGGCTGTCGACATGGTGGATCAGCGCCTGATAGCGACGGCGTGCGGTCTCGTGGTGATCGGAGTGACGCTGCAGGTGGAACAGCAGCAGGTTGCTCAGCAGGTAGTCCGAGTTCCACGAATGCAGATGCGTGGTGCGCTCGTAGCGCGGCGCGCCGTCGGCGGACGTGTCGATGCGCCGGCGCTCCAGGCCGTAGTGTTCGATGTAGTTGATGATCTCCAGCGCGCAGGCGGCGACGAAGCCTTGCACCAGGAAGAAGCCCAGCCCGGTCGCGCCCAGCCACAGCCAGAAGCCGGCGGCGAAGCCGGCCCACAGCAGGCTCCAGCGCAGCAGCTCGTTCCGCGCGCTCCACCATGGCGCGCCCAGCTTCGCCAGCCGCTGCGCTTCGAGCGCCCACGCGTTGCGGGTGTTGCGCAGCAGTGCGCGCGGCAGGAAGTGCCAGAGCGACTGCCCGAAGCGCGCGCTCGACGCGTCCTCGGGGGTGGAAACGTGCACGTGATGACCGCGCAGGTGTTCGACCTTGAAGCCGTGGTAGCCGACGCTGGTCAGCAGCAGGCCGCCGGCGCCGCGTTCGAGTGCGGTGTCCTTGTGGATCAGTTCGTGCGCGACGTTGATCGCCAGCACGCCACCGACGATGCCCTGCGACAGCAGCCAGCCCAGGCTGCCGGCCGGGCCGAAGCCGACCTGCGCGTAATGCCAGGCCGACCACAGCAGCACCGCGCCCTGCGCGGGCACCGCGGTGAGGGTGAGCCACATGAACCAGCGGTCCTGCTCCAGGGCCCTCGCCTCGTCGGCGGACGGGTTGCGCGGGTCGTGGCCGAGCGCGTAGTCGGCCAGCGGCAGCAGCACGAAGAGGAAAAACAGCGGGAACCAGGCGAACAGCCCCGGACGCCCGCTGAGCGCGCCCAGCCATGCCGCCGCGGGCATCAGCGCCGGCACGATGAACACGAACAGGAACCCGAGGCGTTTCCAGAGCGGCATGCCACAAGCCTACGCGGCCCATCGGCGATTTCAAGGGTCGAGGGCCTTCCGGGCGCCCGGCCCGCGCAGCCCGCGGCATCGGCTTGCGCAGCCCTCTGGTCATCCCGAACGCAGCGAGCCATCTGCTTTCCGTCCCGGCCACGGGCGTGGCAGTGTGTCGCCGCCTGGCGACCGCGGTATCGGGGCGCGCCAGGTCCCTCGCTGCGCTCGGGATGACAAGATGTCGGGCACGCGCGAGGCCATGCGCCTACGATTCCGCCATCCGCCATCCGCCATCCGCCATCCGCCATCCGCCATCCGCATCCCGTCTCCTCGATGTCTGCCGACCAACGCCCGCTCGCGATCGCCATCCTCGGCCCCACGGCCTCGGGCAAGACCGCACTCGCGCTGGATTGGGCCGAGCGCCTGGGCGGGGAGATCGTCAGCGTGGATTCGGCGCTGGTCTATCGCGGGCTCGATATCGGGGCGGCCAAGCCCACGGCGGAGGAGCAGGCGCGGGCGCCGCATCACATGCTCGATCTGCGCGCGCCGTGGCAGCCGTATTCGGCCGCGGAGTTCGCCGCCGACGCGCGCAGGGCGGTGGAGGGCATTCTCGCCCGTGGCCGGGTGCCGATCCTCGCCGGTGGCACCGGGCTGTATTTCCGTGCGCTGCTGCAGGGCCTGGCGCCGATGCCCGAGGCCGACCCTGCGGTGCGCGCGCAGCTGGAGGACGAGGCGGCCGAGCGCGGCTGGCCTGCATTGCACGTCGAGCTGGCGCGCGTCGACCCCGACGCCGCCGCGCGCATCCACGTCACCGATGCGCAGCGCATCCAGCGCGCGCTCGAGGTCCATCGCATCAGCGGCCGCCCGATCAGCGCCTGGCAGCGCGAGGCCGCCGGTCATCGGCCGGACTTCCCCTGCCGCACCCTGCGCCTGGCCATCGCGCCGGCCGACCGTGCCGAGCTGCACGCGCGCATCGCCCGGCGTTTCGACGCGATGCTGGCCGCCGGCTTCCTGGACGAGGTCCGCGCACTGCGGGCCCTGCCGCAGCTGCAGGGGCATCCGGCGGCGCTGGATCTGCCGGCGCTGCGTGCGGTGGGCTATCGCCAGGCCTGGGAGCATCTGGACGGGGCTGTCGATGCCGCCGAGTTCCGCGACCGCGGGATTTTCGCCACCCGCCAGCTCGCCAAGCGCCAGTTCACCTGGCTGCGCGGGCAGCCGGGCCTGCTCTGGGCCGACCCGCAGCGGCAGCGCCCACGGCTCGACAGGCTGTTGCAGGGCTTTGTCGCAAGATATTGATCGATATGGATCAATGCGTTGCGGGCGAGTGTGACCGGCTACGCAGGCATGCCTGCTTCCGGTAGCGGGTCGGTTGTGCCACCATCGAACCGCCGGCTGGGGAGCCGGACCCGCCCGGCCTTGCCGGTATGTGCACCGCGGTGCCGGGCTTCGGCCTGGCGCATGCCCGTGCGGGGTCCGTGCGCGCCGGTTGCGTCCGGACCTTCCGGCCATCACCGCCATTCGAAGAAGACCAGAACGATGTATCAGCCGATAACAAGACCCAAACTGGGGAACACCATGTCCAAAGGGCAGTCCTTGCAAGATCCGTTCCTGAACGCGCTGCGCCGCGAGCGCGTGCCGGTGTCGATCTACCTCGTCAACGGCATCAAGTTGCAGGGCACCATCGAGTCGTTCGACCAGTTCGTCGTGCTTCTGCGCAATACCGTCAGCCAGATGGTCTACAAGCACGCCATTTCCACCGTCGTGCCGGCGCGCAATGTGCGCGTCGGGCCGGGTGGCGGCTATGTCCAGCCGGTGCCCGAGCACGACGAAGACGACGAAGACGACGATCACGACGACGGCCCGATGCCCGGCCACATGTGAGTGTCGCCGGCCGGGCAGCTGCGTTCTGCCCGGCCGGTGTCGTCAGGCGGCCGGCCACCGATGGCCGGCGCGCGGTGGCGCTGCCTGATGTCGGCGTGAACGCAGGCATGACATGAAAGTCGATGGGTGTCGGCTCCAGTCCCGTTCCTGATGCGGCCACGCAGCTGATGCGGTCCTGACCATGCCTCCCGTCGCCTCCGGCACGTCTGTCGACTTGCCCCGGGGGCCGTCCGGCCCCATGTCGGGTCCATCCCGCTTCGAGGCTCCAGACACCGCTCCATGGAATTGTTCGAACGTTCGCGCCGCGGCGAACACGCCCTGCTCATCCAGCCCCACGCCGGCGGCCCGCCCGAGGCCGATGTGCTGGAGGAATTCGCCGATCTGGCGCGCTCCGCCGGCGCCACCGTGGCCGCGTTGCTGCACGCACGCATCGACCGCCCCAACGCCGCGCATCTGATCGGCAGCGGCAAGCTGGAGGAAGCCAAGGCCGCCGCCGACGCCACCGGCGCCGACATCGTGCTCATCAATCATCCGTTGAGCCCGGTGCAGGAGCGCAATCTCGAAAAGGCGCTCGGCCGTCGAGTGGTCGACCGCACCGGTCTGATTCTCGACATCTTCGCCCAGCGCGCGCGCAGCCACGAGGGCAAGCTGCAGGTCGAGCTGGCCCAGCTGCGGCACATGGCCACCCGCCTTGTGCGCGGCTGGACCCATCTGGAGCGCCAGCGCGGCGGTGCCATCGGCCTGCGCGGCCCCGGCGAAACCCAGCTGGAAACCGACCGCCGCCTGCTGCAGAAGCGCGTCGAACAGCTGCAGCGCCGCCTGGAAAAAGTCGAAGTCCAGCACGCGCAGATGCGTCGCGCGCGGGTGCGCAGCGAGCTGCCGCGGGTGGCGCTGGTGGGCTACACCAATGCCGGCAAGTCCACCCTGTTCAACGCGCTGACCGGCGCCGAGGCCTACGCGGCGGACCAGCTGTTCGCGACCCTCGATCCGACCGTGCGCCGCATCGACCTGCCCGCCGGCAGCGTGGTGCTGGCCGACACCGTCGGCTTCGTCCGCGACCTGCCGCACGACCTGGTCGCGGCGTTCCGCTCCACCCTGTCCGAGGCGCGCGAGGCCGATCTGCTGATGCACGTGATCGACGCCTCGGATCCGCATCGCGACGAGCGCATCGCGCAGGTGGACGCGGTGCTGGCCGAGGTGGGCGCCGGCGACATCCCGCAGTTGCTGGTGTTCAACAAGATCGACCGGATCGAAGGCGCGCAGCCGCGCCACGAGCGCCCGGCCGGCGAGGCCGCGGACCCCGAAGCGCCCGACGCCAGCCGCGAGCGGGTGTGGATCTCGGCCCGCGATGGCGCCGGTCTGGAGCTGCTGCGCGAGGCGCTGGGCGAGCGCTTCGGCGTGGCCCGCGCCAGCGGCACGCTGCTGCTCCCGGCCGATGCCGGCCGCCTGCGGGCGCGGCTGTACGAGAGCGGCGCGGTGCGCGAGGAAGCGCAGGAAGACACCGGCTGGCGGCTGCAGATCGACATGCCGCTGTCGGAGGCGCGCCGCATCGCCGCGGGCCCCGGCGGCCATCTGCTCGACCCCCTGATGCCCGAGACCGCGGCGGAAGCCTGGGAGCGGCCCTGAGCCGCCTCCCCATGGACGACACGAGGTGCCGTCTTCGCGCCGGCGCCTGCTCCCTGCGCATGCGCACGCGCGTGCGCGCGGCATGAGCGCCGTGGCTGGACCTGTTCCCGACTGGACCCGGCATGAACCGTGCCGCCGGCATCGCCTGCCTCCGCGCCGGCACAGGCGGCGTTCCCTTGTAATATGAACGCTTCGCCCGCATCACCTGCCGGCGACATCCGACCATCGACTGGAGCAGGCATGGCCTGGAATACCCCCGGCGGCAACGACGGCAATTCCAACCGCCCATCGGGCGGCGACCGCAACAACCCGTGGCCCCCACCGCGCCGGCGCAAGCCGAGCGGCGGCGGCTTCGACGACATCATCGACCGCATCCGCGGCGCCTTCGGCGGCGGCGGCGGTGGCGGCGGCTTCGACGGCCACCCGCTGCGCTGGGCGGCGATCGGCTTCGTGGTGGTGGTGCTGTTCAACTGCTTCACCCTGATCGCCGAACAGCAGCAGGGCGTGGTGCTGCGCTTCGGCGAGTTCCACCGCATCCTCGACCCCGGCCCCAACTTCAAGTTTCCGTGGCCGGTCGAGACCGTGGAAAAGGTCGAGGCCACCCAGATCAAGAGCTTCGAGCCCGACTCGGTGCCGGTGCTCACCCGCGACGAGAACATCGTCAACGTCGAGATCAACGTCCAGTACCGCATTTCCAACGCGCGCCAGTACCTGTTCGGCACGCGCAACGCCGTCGAGGTGCTGGAAGAGGCCGCGCTCAGCTCCGTGCGCGAGCAGGTCGGCCGCTCCGACCTCGACACCGTGCTCGGCGCGCGCGAAGCGCTGGCGGTGGCCGCGCGCGAGAACCTGCAGCGCTCGCTGGAGGTTTACCGCACCGGCATCACCGTGACCGAGCTGAACCTGCCCAACGCCCGTCCGCCGGATGCGGTGAAGCCGGCGTTCGACGACGTGAACTCGGCGCAGCAGGACAAGGACCGCCTGATCAGCCAGGCCCGCGCCTACGCCGCCAAGGTGGTGCCCGAGGCCCGTGGTCAGGCCGCGCGCGTGCGCACCGAGGCCGAAGGCTACAAGACCGCCACGATCGCCAGAGCCACCGGTGACGCCCAGCGCTTCACCTTGCTGGTGCAGCAGTACCGCGGCGCGCCCGATGTCACCCGCAAGCGGCTCTGGCTGGAGACACTCGAACAGGTGATGGCCGAGAACCGCATGGTCGTCGGCGGCGACAGCCGTCAGCTGTTGTACCTGCCGGTGGCCCCGGGCTCGACATCCGCGCCGGCCCCCGCCGCGCCGCCGCCGCCCGAAGTGATCGCGCCGGCGGTGACCTCCACGCCCGACGAGACGTCCCGTTCCACCCGCAGCGGCCGCACCAGCCGCGGCAGCCGCGACTGAGGAGCCGCCACGATGCGTCTGAACCTGATCGTCCCCATCCTGCTGGCCGTGTTCATCCTGCTGTTCGGCTCGGTCTACGTGGTGCGCGAAGGCCATACCGCGGTCGTGCTCAACCTGGGCCGCGTCGCGCGCAGCGACATCGGCCCCGGCCTGCACTTCAAGATCCCGCTGGTGGAAAGCGCGCTGGTCTTCGACCGGCGTCTGCTGGTGCTGCCGGCCGACCCCGAGCGTTACCTCACCTCCGAACGCAAGGACGTGAGCGTGGACTTCTTCGCGGTCGGCCAGATCAGCGACAGCCGCGCCTACTATCGCGCCACCAGCGGCAACGAAGACGCCGCGGTCGAGCGCCTGCAGCCGATCATCCGCGACGCGCTGCGCAACGAGATCAACAGCCGCACCCTGTCTCAGGTGGTCTCCGGCGACCGCGCCAAGATCGTCGGCGCGCAGCTGAAGGTCATCAACGAGGGCGCCGCCACGCTGGGCGTGCGCATCGTCGACCTGCGCATCAAGCAGATCGACCTGCCCACCGACAGCCGCGTCATCGACGACGTCTACAACCGCATGCGCGCCCAGCGCCAGCAGGTGGCCAGCAAGCTGCGCGCCGAAGGCGAGGAGCAGGCCAACCAGATCCGCGCCGAAGCCGACCGCGAAAGCACGGTGATCCTGGCCGAAGCCGAGCGCGACGCGCAGACCCTGCGCGGTGAAGGCGATGCCGAATCCACCCGCCTGTACGGCCAGGCCGCCGGCGCCGACCCGGGCTTCTTCGCCTTCCAGCGCAGCCTGGAGGCCTACCGCAAGTCCTTCGCCAAGGGCGATGCGGTGATTGTGCTCGACCAGGACGACCCGTTCCTGCAGTACATGCGCGCCGACCGCTGATGCGCGCATCAGTGCATCGCGTCGCCGCGTCCGTGCCCACCGGGCAACGGCGCGACGATGCGGGGCCGCGAGCGGCGGCCCGGCGCTCCGCGGCCGTGCCTGCCGCCGCGGTCCGCGTGGATGTGATCGCCCCGGTCCGTCGATGACCGGCGCATCCCCGAACGACCTCTGGGCCGCCCTGGCGCTGGTCGCCGTGATCGAGGGCCTGATCCTGTTCGTCGCGCCGCGACTGTGGAAGCAGACCGCCGCCGAGGCGCTCAAGCAGCCCGACCGGCGGCTGCGGATGTTCGGCCTCGGCACCATCGTGCTCGGCCTGATCGCCCTGCATCTGATCCGCGGCTGAGGGCCCCGCGCACCGCCATCCCCGGTCGTCAGGAACGCTCCTCCGATCTCGTCCAGAAGGCGCCTCCCAAGTCGTCCCCGAGCGCAGCGATGGACCTGTTTGTGCCCCGATGGGCCTGCCTGTGCGCCGCCCTGCGGTGCCCATCGCCGCCAGGCCGGGACGGCAGCATCCAGGCCCCGTCCATCGGGCATCCCGCCGGCCGGGCCGGGCAGGGGTGGCCCCCTCGGGGTAAAACCCGGATAATGCACAAAAGCCGGTTGGGGCCTTTCGCCCCTCCGGCTTTTTCCGTGTCGGTGCACCCGCAGGAGCGGCTTCAGCCGCGACCGTGCGTGGCCGCCGGCCGGGTCGCGGCTGAAGCCGCTCCTACATTCGGTTCTGGAGTCAAAGATGGGTCAGTCAGTCGTGGTGTTGGGCGCCCAGTGGGGCGACGAGGGCAAGGGCAAGATCGTCGATCTGCTCACCGAGAACATCGGCGCCGTGGTGCGCTTCCAGGGCGGCCACAACGCCGGCCACACGCTGGTGATCGGCGGCAAGAAAACCGTGCTGCACCTCATTCCGTCCGGCATTCTGCGCGACGACGCGCTGTGCCTGATCGGCAATGGGGTTGTGCTGCACCCGGGCGCCCTGAAGAAGGAAATCGGCGAGCTCGAAGCCAACGGCGTCGACGTGCGCAGCCGGCTGAAGATCAGCCCGGCCACGCCGATCATCATGCCGTACCACATCGCCCTGGATCAGGCGCGCGAGAAGGCCGCCGGCAAGGGCGCCATCGGCACCACCGGCCGCGGCATCGGCCCGGCCTACGAAGACAAGGTGGCGCGTCGCGGCATCCGCGTGGCCGATCTCAGCTACCCGGCCGAACTGGCCGAAAAACTGCGCGGCACGCTGGATTATCACAACTTCGTGCTGACCAAATATCTCGGCGTGGACGCGGTCGATTTCCAGCAGACCCTCGACGAAGCCCTGGCCTTCGGCGAATACATCGAGCCGATGAAGTCCGACGTGGCCGGCATCCTCCACGACCTGCGCAAGCAGGGCAAACGCGTGCTGTTCGAAGGCGCGCAGGGCTCGCTGCTCGATATCGACCACGGCACCTACCCCTACGTCACCAGCAGCAACACCACCGTCGGCGGCGCGCTGGCCGGCACCGGCGTGGGCGCGGACGCCATCGACTACGTGCTGGGCATCGCCAAGGCCTACGCCACGCGCGTGGGCGGCGGCCCGTTCCCGACCGAACTGGACGACGAGATCGGCCAGGGCATCCGCGACCGCGGCCAGGAATACGGCGCCACCACCGGCCGCCCGCGCCGCTGCGGCTGGATCGACATCGTCGCCCTCAAGCGCGCGGTGGCGATCAACGGCATCACCGGCCTGTGCATCACCAAGCTGGACATCCTGGACGGCATGGAGACGCTGAAGATCTGCATCGCCTACGAATACCGCGGCAAGCGCACCGAATACGCCCCGTTGGATGCCGACGGCTGGCGCGAGTGCAAGCCGGTGTATCTGGAATTCCCGGGCTGGAGCGAAAGCACCGCCGGCATCACCGAGTGGGACAAACTCCCGCCCGCCGCCCGCGCCTACCTGCGCGCGCTGGAGGAGCTCGCAGGCTGCCAGCTGGCCATCGTCAGCACCGGCCCCGACCGCGACGCCAACATCGTGCTGCGCGACCCGTTCGCGTAAGCACGCAGCCCCGCGTACACGCACGAAGGCCCCGCATCGCGGGGCCTTCGTCGTTGTCGGGACGCCGATCACCCGGCCAACCCGCCGTAGGAGCGGCTTCAGCCGCGACACCGACACGCACGCACTTGGCCTGCATGCGTGGTGTCCCGCATCGCTGCGTGCTCTTTCGCGGCTGAAGCCGCTCCTGCGGGTGGAGGACCGTTGTTCTCTGTCGCGGCCGAAGCCGCTCCTACGGGGCAGAGGGCGGCGCCTTCAGGCTGCGCATCACCACGCCCTTGATGGTGGTGCCCTGCACCAGGATCGAGAACACCACCACCGCATAGGTCAGCGCCAGCAGCAGCTCGCGCTCCGTGCCCTGCGGCAGTGACAGCACCAGCGCCACCGAGATGCCGCCGCGCAGGCCGCCCCAGGTCAGCACCTTCCACGCACCGTCGGGCAGCCGGAACACCGGCTTGAGCACCGCCACCGGCACGCCCACCGCCAGCAGCCGCGCCAGCAGCGCAATGAGAATGACGCCCACCGACGCCAGCATCACCTGCCCGGTGAAGGCGATCAGCACGATCTCCAGGCCCAGCAGCACGAACAGCACCGCGTTGAGGATCTCGTCGATCAGTTCCCAGAACAGGTCCACGTGGTGCCGCGTGTCGTCCGACATCGCATACGCACGCCCGTGATTGCCCACGATCAGGCCGGCCACCACCATCGCCAGCGGGCCGGAGACATGCAGGTTGCTGGCCAGCTCGTAGCCGCCCATCACCCCGGCCAGCGTGAGCAGCACCTCCACCTGGTAGTTGTCGATGCTGCGCAGCATGTAATACAGCAGCGCGCCCAGCGCCGCGCCCAGCAGCAGCCCGCCGCCGGCCTCGTGCACCAGCAGCCACGCGCCTTCGCCCAGGCTGGGCGTCTCGCCCTTCACCGCCACCGCCAGCAGCAGCGAGAACAGCACCACGCCCACGCCGTCGTTGAACAGCGACTCCCCCGACACCACCAGCTTCACGCTTTGTGGCGCGCCCGCCGACTTGAGGATGCCGATCACCGCAATGGGGTCGGTGGGCGAAATCAGCGCCCCGAACACCAGGCAATACGCCAGCGGCAGCTCCAGCCCCACCACCGGCAGCAGCCACCACACCGCCACACCCACGATCACCGTGGACACCGCCGTGCCCAGCACGGCCAACAGCCCCACCGGCCAGCGATGGTCCCGCAACTGGCTCAGGTCGATGTGCAGCGCCCCCGCGAACAACAGCAGCGACAACATGCCCTGCATCAACAACTCGCTGAAGTCGATGGACGACAACAACGTCTCCTCGTAATCCCGCCACGCACCGAACCCCAGCCGGTCCAGCGCGATCAACCCCAGCGACAGCAACAACGCGATCGCCATCACCCCGATGGTGGTCGGCAGCCCCACGAACCGGTGGTTCACATACGCCAACACGGCCGTCAACACCAGGCACACCACCGCGATATCGAACATCCCGAGCGTCATGGCGAATCCCCGTGCCCGGGGGGCGGGCGTTGCGGGGCACTTTAGCCGAGCGTGTTCACACGCCGCCGGGCACGCATCGCCATGCGCACGCAGGCATGCGGTCTCCACGCCCCGTAGGAGCGGCTTTAGCCGCGACCGGTCGTCGCGCGGGTGCGGGTGCGCGCGTGGTCGGGCCTGAAGGCCCTCCTACGGCCAGGCATGCCCACCGTAGGAGCGGCTTTAGCCGCGACCAGTTGCCTCGCAACTGCGGCCGGCCTGCCCCGTCGCACGGGTGCGGGCCGAGGGATTCGTACCGTATCCTCTCCCCCACAGGAGGATACGCATGCCATTGAGTTGGAACGAAATCCGCGACCGGGCGCTGAAGTTTTCGCGCGAGTGGGCGGACGAGTCCTCGGAGGACGCCGAGGCCAAGAGTTTCTGGGACGGTTTTTTCGACGTGTTCGGGGTCACCCGGCGGCGGCTGGCCAGTTTTGAGCAGCCGGTGAAGAAGGCCGACGGCAAGGGCGGCTACATCGACCTGCTGTGGAAGGGCATCCTGCTGGTCGAGCACAAGTCGCGCGGCAAGGACCTGGACCGCGCGTTCAAGCAGGCCACTGACTATTTCCCCGGCCTGAAGGAGCGCGACCTGCCGCGCTACGTGCTGGTCTCGGACTTCGCGCGGTTCCGCCTGTACGACCTCGAAGGCGAAGCCGAGCCGGTGGAATTCCCGCTGGCCGACCTGCACCGGCAGGTGCGGCTGTTCGGTTTCATCGCCGGCTATCAGGTGCGGGCGTTCAAGGACCAGGACCCGGCCAACATCCGCGCCGCCGAGCGCATGGGCAGGCTGCACGATGCGCTGCAGGCCGGCGGCTACACCGGGCACGCGCTGGAGGTGCTGCTGGTGCGCCTGCTGTTCTGTCTGTTCGCCGAGGACACCGGCATCTACGAGCGCCGGCAGTTCCAGGACTTCATCGAACAGCGCACCGCAGACGACGGCAGCGACCTGGGCGCGCAGCTCACGGCGCTATTCCAGACCCTCAACACGCCCGAGGACGCGCGGCTGAAGGCGCTGGACGCGCAGCTGGCGGCCTTCCCCTACGTCAACGGCAAACTGTTCTCCGAGCTGCTGCCGATGGCGGCATTCGACGCCCGCCAGCGCGAGAGCCTGCTGGAAGCGGCCGGCGTGGACTGGAGCGTGATCAGCCCGGCCATCTTCGGCTCGCTGTTCCAGTCGATCATGGACGAAAAGGCGCGGCGCAACCTGGGCGCGCACTACACCAGCGAAAAGAACATCCTCAAGCTGATCCACCCGCTGTTCCTCGACGAGCTGCGCGCGGAGTTCGAGAAGATCCGCAGCAACCGCAACCGGCTGCACGATTTCCACGAAAAACTGGCGCGGCTGAAGTTCCTCGACCCGGCCTGCGGCTGCGGCAACTTCCTGGTGGTGGCCTACCGCGAACTGCGCCTGCTGGAGCTGGAGGTCATCCTGGCCCTGCACGAGAAAGACCTGGCGGCCGGGCAGGTCAGCGACCCGCGGCTGCTGATCAAATGCAACGTGGACCAGTTCTACGGCATCGAGATCGAGGAATTCCCGGCGCAGATCGCCCAGGTGGCGCTGTGGCTGACCGACCACCAGATGAACCTGCGCGTGCAGGACGCCTTCGGCAACCGCTTCGTGCGCCTCCCGCTGGAGAAATCCGCGCGAATCGTCTATGGCGAAGATCAGGGTAACGCTCTCAAGATCGACTGGAGCACAGTCGTTTCCGCGGCTGAGCTGACCTACATTCTGGGAAATCCGCCGTTTATCGGCCATCACCTCCAGACCGAAGTGCAGAAGCGCGACATGCTTGCCGCGATCGGCGATGCCAAGGCTGCGGGTGTTCTCGACTATGTCTCGGCATGGTACGTCAAGGCGGCGGCGATGATGGTGAAGCATCCGGCGATCCAGACGGCGTTCGTCTCGACGAATTCCATCACGCAGGGCGAGCAGGTCGGTATTCTCTGGCGCGCGATGGCGAAGTTCCCGGGTTTGAATATCCAATTCGCGCATCGCACCTTCAAATGGAGCAATGAAGCGAGAGGAAAGGCTGCGGTTTACTGCGTGATCATCGGGTTTTCTGCGCGAACGCTGCCGGCCGAAAAATTGATATTTGAATATGAAACCGTGGACGGAGAGCCGCACGCGGTGAAAGCGCAGAGGATTAATCCTTATCTGGTTGATGCGCCATGGGTGGCGCTTGAAAATCGTCGCACGAATCTATGTGGCATGCCGGAGATGATGTACGGCAGCAAGCCGACCGATGGCGGTCACTTTCTGTTTACCGATGAGGAGAAGAAGGCTTTTCTCGAAAAAGAGCCCGGGGCTTCGAAATTCATCAGGCCATTCATCAGTGCGCATGAATTATTGCATGGCGAAAAGCGCTGGGTGCTCTGGCTGGTCGACGCCAAGCCTGCGGATATCAAGGCGCTGCCTATGGTGATGGCGCGTGTAAATTCGGTAGATAAATTTCGCAAGGCCAGCAAGGCCGCATCGACGCGCGATTACCCTTATCCGACGTTATTCAGACAGGTGACGCAGCCGAGCACGAACTATATTTTGGTGCCGGGCCATACATCAGAGAACAGAAAATATATTCCCTTTGGATTTTTTTCAAAAGAAGATATTGTTGGAAATAGTTCTTTCTCGATACCTTCTGCCGAATTATTTCATTTTGGAGTTATTTCTTCTGAGATGCACATGGCGTGGGTGCGTATCACTTGCGGGCGGCTTAAAAGTGATTTCAGGTATTCCAAAGACATCGTCTACAACAACTTCCCTTGGCCCGACCCCGCCGACAAACAGCGCGAAGCCATCGAAACCGCCGCGCAGGGCGTGCTGGACGCCCGCTCGCAGTTCCCCGACGCCACCCTGGCCGACCTCTACGACCCGCTGACCATGCCGCCGGCCCTGGTCAAGGCGCATCAGACCCTCGACCGCGCGGTGGACGCCGCCTACGGCAAACGCAGTTTCAAGACCGACGCCGAACGCGTGGCCTTCCTGTTCGAGCGCTACCAGCAGCTGGTCTCCCTGCTGCCGGTGGAGACCGCCACACCCAAGCGCCGACGCAAGGCGTCGGCCGACACCGACCGGGAGTGAAGACGATGCCCAAGTCCGGCAGGCACGTGCTGGTGCGCGAGTACATCGAGAAGATGTCCGGCTCCATCCTCGAAGAACAGTATCGCGGCCAGTTGGCCAACCTGATCCGCGGCCATGCAGGCATCTATGCCCTGTACCACAAGGACGAGCTGTATTACGTCGGACTGGCGACCGACCTGATGCGCCGCGTGCGCCAGCATCTCAAGGACCATCATCAGGGCGAGTGGGACCGGTTCAGCGTGTATCTCACCTCCCGCGATGAACACATCAAACCGCTGGAATCGCTGCTGCTGCGGGTCTTCCAACCCGCAGGCAACAGCCAGCGCGGCAAGCTGCCCGACGCCGTCGACCGCAAACGCCTGCTCGAGAGCATGATGCGCAGCCACGACGCGCAGAAGCGCAGCGCCCTGCTCCACAAGCGCGCGCCGGCCACGCCGGCCGGCAAGGCTGCGTCTGCGCGAAAGACCGCCGCGAAAACCCGCACGGCTTCCATCGCGACATTGGTCCGGCGTGCGGACAAGGGCGAGGCCCTGGACCGCGCGATTCCGCTCCAGGCGCACTACAAGGGCAAGCGATTCCACGCGGTGATGAACAAGGACGGCAGCGTTCGCTACGATGGCACCCGATACCCCTCGCTGAGCGCAGCCGGCGGCGCGGTCACCGGCCGCTCGTGCAACGGATGGCATTTCTGGCGTGTATGCGATGCGTCGGGCGAATGGGTGGTGATGGACAATTTCCGCCGATGAACTGATTCAAGGGCCGACCCATGGACGTCGAACTGCCTGCCAAATCCCTGCTGGACACGCTCAAGCGCCTGCTGCCGAAAAAGAAGGCGATGCTCAAACAGGGCCCACTGGTCACCTTGCACGCGGAGGCTGATGTGCTGATCGTCAGCGGCGAGTTCGAGAACGCATGGAGCCTGCCGGCCAGCGTCCGTCATGCGGGCCGCTGTACGGTCGACCTGGAGACGTTCATCGCCCGACTGAAGACCTACGATCAGAAGGCGCCCATCCGGCTGTAGGCGGACGACGATGGTCTGCGTTTCGGCACCACGCGGATGGTGCTGCACAAGGAACGGAAAACACTCTGACCGCAGGGTGCAAGCCGCAGCGCCATGCCGGCGCCCCGGACAGGCGAGTCCCGGGTATGGCTGGCGATGTCGAACATATCGACTGGCGGCCGATCAATGATGATCGGTCGTCGATGACAGAACACGATCAACACAAGGACCACGCATGGCAGGCAACACCTTTCAGACTCACCCCTACGACCTGCACAAGCTGCTGGAGGATTGCCATCGCGGTGTCCTGCAGCTTCCCGATTTCCAGCGCAGCTGGGTCTGGGATGAAGACCGCATCAAGAGCCTGATCGCATCGGTGTCGCGTGCATTCCCGGTCGGCGCGCTGATGACGCTGGACACCGGTGGCAATGTCAATTTCAAGCCGCGCCCGGTCGAAGGCGCGCCGGACCAGGCCAAGCAGGCGTCGCCGCAATCCTTGCTGCTGGATGGGCAACAGCGCATGACCTCGCTGTATCAGGTGTCGCTTCGCGGCAAAGTGGTCGAGACGGTCACGCCCAAGAACAAGAAGGTCAAACGCTGGTTCTACATCGACATCCGCAAGGCGCTCGATGCGACCGTGGACCGAGAGGAAGCCATCGTCGGCGTCCCGGAGGATCGTGTGGTCCGTGGGCATTTCGGGCGCGGTGAGGAGATGGATCTGTCTTCACCCGACAATGAATATGCGCAGTTGATGTACCCGGTCTCGCAGGTGTTCGACTGGGACCGTTGGCAAGACGGCTTCGACGCGCATTGGCGCGGCGACGGACATGAGGAGGTCCGCGAGACCTTCCGTGCGTTCAAGCGTCATGTACTGGAGAACTTCAAGTATTACCGCGTCCCGGTGATTTCACTGGATCGATCGACGTCCAAAGAGGCGGTGTGCGTCGTTTTCGAGAAGGTGAACACCGGAGGAAAGCCGCTCGATGCCTTCGAACTTGTCACGGCGATGTACGCTGCGGACGGGCACGAGCTGCGCAAGGACTGGTACGGCGACGATACGACCCTTGGACGTCACCGGCGGTTCGTGAACACGCTCAGGCCTGCGGATTCCGAAGCTGGAATCATTTCGGGTGTCGGCAACACGGATTTCCTGCAGGCGATCTCGCTTTTCCACACCCGTGAACGGCGTCGCGAGGCAGAGCAGGCGGGCAAGCAGGGCAAGGATCTGCCTGCCGTGACGGCGAATCGACAAGCACTGTTGAGTCTGCCGCTTTCGGCCTACAAGCAATATGAAAAACAGGTCGAGCACGGTTTCGTGCAGGCGGCGAAGTTCCTGCACATGCAGCACATCTATCGCATCTTCGATCTCCCCTATCAATCTCAGGTCGTGCCATTGGCCGCCATCATCGCGGATATCGGCGACGCCTGGGAGCATGAGGCGAATCGCGAAAAGCTCGTGCGCTGGTACTGGAACGGCGTTTTCGGCGAGCTGTACGGTTCGGCGGTCGAGTCGCGCATCGCACGCGACTTCATGGAGGTGCCTCTCTGGCTGAAAGGCGGGCCCGAGCCCACCACCGTAAGCGAGACCATCTTCCGGGCGGATCGACTCAAAACCATGCGCATGCGCCTTTCCGCGGCCTACAAGGGGGTGAATGCGCTGCTGATGAAAGAAGGTGCGCAGGATTTCCGATCCGGGCAGAAATTCGATCACACCGTGTTCTTTGGTGAATATGTCGATATCCACCACATCTTTCCTCAGGATTGGTGCAAAGGCCAAGGCATCAAGCCGGCGGTGTACGATTCGATCATCAACAAGACGCCGCTCTCATTCCGTACGAATCGCATGATAGGTGGGGCGGCTCCTTCACGTTACCTCGCGAAGCTGGAAGCCGGTGACCACAAGAGCCCTGCGATTGCTCCCGAAAAGCTCGATGCTTTTCTGAAAACCCACCTGATCACCCCAAGCCTGCTTCGCACCGACCAGTTCGAAGCCTTCATGGCAGACCGCCAGAAGCAGCTGTTGCGCATGATCGAACATGCGACCGGCAAGCCCGCCTACGCTGGAGATGTCGCAGAAGAGGGAGAGGATATCGAGAACGGTGAAGGTATGACGGACGTGGAAATCCGATTGGTTTGATATTGGCGCGGCAGGCTGCGCAATGATCTGCGCCCGGCCAAGGTCTTCGAACCTGTCGGGGGGGCGACATATGCCAGGTCAGAGGGCCCGGGACCAGCATGCCAGCTGTCCTACGACAGCTCTTGCGTATCGTCACTCAGGATCGAGGATGGGGGCGCCGAATCATGATCGTGATGCTGAAGTTGTCTGCTTTCCCGTCATGCGTCGTATGACCAACCAACCTTCACCGTTGAGTGCGCATGCGTGATCCTTGGCAAGGGATGACGGCCAAGGCTTCACGTCGGCTTCGCACACACCTCATACCCTACGGCCACGATACCGATTGTCCGGCACCGCAGCATCGCCAGTGATCTGAAAGGCGCCGGGCACCCAGATGCCAGGCCGGCCGAAGCCGTGTGCCTGGCGGCACGTCGCCGCGTGGTGCGACTTCGACGGTGGAGGTGGACGGCATGCCTTGGACGTTCGCGCATGCGGCTGCGGCGGTGTGGGTCCGGCGTTTGAGTGGGGCGTCGTTGCCGTTGTCGGGGCTGGTGGTGGGCAGTCTGTCGCCGGACTTCGGGTATTACGTCGGTGCGTTCGGTGTGGCCACGCATGCGCACACGCTGCGCGGGGCGGTGGCGGTGTGTGTGCCGAGCGCGTGTGTGGTGCTGTTGCTCGTGCTCCGCCTGCGCGGGCTGCTTGTGGCGCCGCTGCCGCAGCCGCATCGGCGGGCGTTGGAGGGCCTGCCGTCGCCGTCGTTCGGGTCGATGGCGGACATCGCGCGGATGCTCGCCGCCGTGTGGGTCGGGGCGGTGACGCATGTGGCCTGGGATTCCTTCACGCATGCCAGCGGGGCGATGGTGTCGCTCATCGCGCCGTTGCGCCATGCGCTGTTCGAAGTGTCGGGCCGGAGGTTTGCCACCTACAACATCCTGCAGCACCTCGGCACGCTGGTCGGCATCGCGGTGATCGGCCTTGCGTACGGGCGGTGGCTGGCGCGTAGCGTGGGCCTCACGTCGTGTGTGCAGTGGCATGCGCTGCGCGCGTGCATCCCGCTGGGGCTGGTAGTGGTGCTGTGCCTGGCGGTCGGATTCGGCTCGGCCATGTTCAGGCTCGGCCCGGGCAGCGGATGGCCGGTGATCGTGTTCCGCGGCATGGTGGACGCGACCGTCGCGTTCGCCGTCGCCTATCTGCTGCTGGCGTGGCGCGCGTGGCGGCGGAGGGGGTAGGGCGCGGTGGCTGGGGCGGGTGGGTGGAGGTGGGTGTGGTCGAAGTAAAGAGCAGGCCCCTCGGCTTTGCCTCGGGATGACAGCGTGGGGAGGGATGTCCTCGCGTGTGCTGTAGGCCGCAGGTGTCCTGATGTTCCCGCCTCCTGATGTGTCCGCCCCTGATGTGTCCGGGGTTCCGAGGCACGCCGGGAGTCCGGAGGATGCGGTGGGTCGCGGCTGAAGCCGCTCCTACGCCGGATGTGTCCAGCTGTGTCCAGACGAGCATTGCGGTTGAAGCATGCCAAGGCGTCTGGACAGGGCGACGGGTCGCGGCTGAAGCCGCTCCTACGGGGTGCTGGCGGTCTGCTGCGGCGGGATGCGGTGGCCGTTGGCCCAGACGCCGGCGGTGAGGTCGCCGCCGAGCCAGTAGCAGAGTTCGGCGGAGCGCTGGATGCGCCAGTGCACGAGGTCGGCGCGGTGGCCCACGCGCAGCCGGCCGCGGTCGTGCAGGCCCAGGGCGCGGGCGGCGTGCTCGGTGGCGCCGCGCAGGGCCTCTTCGGGCGTCAGCCGGAAGTGGGTGCAGGCCAGCTGCATGGCCTGGCGCAGGGACAGCAGCGGCGCGGTGCCGGGGTTGCAGTCGGTGGCGACCGCCATCGGTACGCCGTGGGCGCGAAAGGCGTCGATCGGCGGCAGGCGGGTTTCGCGCAGCACGTGGAAGGCGCCGGGCAGCAGCACGGCGACGGTGCCGGCGGCGGCCATCGCGCGCACGGCGGCTTCGCTGGTGTATTCGACGTGATCGGCCGACAGCCCGCCGAACTCCGCGCACAGCGCGGCGCCGCCGAGGTCACTGAGCTGGTCGGCGTGCAGCTTCACCGGCAGGCCCAGCGCGCGTGCGGCGTCGAACACCCGCCGGGTCTGCGCGGGCGTGAAGCCGATGCCTTCGCAGAAGGCGTCGACCGCGTCCACCAGCCCCTCGGCATGCAACTGCGGCAGCCAGTCGATCACCGCATCGATGTAGGCGTCGGGCTGGCTCGCGAACTCGGGCGGCAGCGCGTGCGCGGCCAGATACGTGGTGCGCACGGTGATGCCGAGCGTGTCGCCGATGCGCCGCGCCACGCGCAGCATCTTGCGTTCGTTGGCGTGGTCCAGCCCGTAGCCGGATTTGATCTCCAGCGTGGTCGCGCCCTCGCGCAGCAGCGCGCGCGCGCGCGGGAGCGACTGCGCCAGCAGGGCGTCCTCGCTCGCTTCACGCACCGCGCGCACGGTGGACAGGATGCCGCCGCCGGCGCGGGCGATGTCCTCGTAGCGCGCGCCCTGCAGGCGCAGCTCGAACTCGTGCGCGCGGTCGCCGGCGAACACCAGGTGGGTGTGGCAGTCGACCAGCGCCGGCGTCACCCAGCCCGCATCCAGCCGCAGCACCTCCCGGGCGAGGCGTTCGGGGGCGTCCGGCAGCGCGCTGCGCGGGCCGACGAAGGTGAGCACGCCGTCGCTCCACGCCAGTGCGCCGTCGTCGATGGCGCCGTAGTCCGGGCCGTCGAGCGTGGCCAGATGCGGGGCGAGGAGCAGAGTGTCCCAGGGAGTGGAGGCGCGAAGTGTCTGCATCATGTGGGCGTGGCAGGAAGGAGGGCTGGCATCAGGGCACGCCTGCTATCGGCATGAACGTCGCGTGCGCATGGCGTTGTGCGAGGTGTGCCGATGCCTATGCTGGGCCGGCCGAAAGAACGGCCGGCCGTCCCGCTGCGTGTATCGACCGGGACATCTCCGCTGCGGCTGCATGCAGGGCGTGCGCCGAATCGTAGGTGATGCGTGAATGCCAGTCTCCGCCGCGGTCCTGATGCAGCACGATGCGGGTTGGAGACGTCGATCCTTCGGTCCAGCCGATGCTGCGGATCTCAAGTGGTGTTTCGGTGTTGGCGATGTCGTCGACGGCCCAGACATGTCCATCCGCCACCTTCAGGCGATCGAAATACTGCCTGTCGTCGGTGCCCGTGTCTTCGATGCCTGGTGTGCCGATCATTGCGCGTGTTTCCGGTGCGTGGCGGGGGTGTCCAGACGACAGGCCCGCTCACTGCACGTGACGGCCGGGCCGGAGCGTCTGCTGCGGGATGTCACGAACGGCGGCCCGCAGCAGGCGCTTCGACCCTGTTCATGTGCGACCTCACTGCCCGGGCGGTTTCGGGCTCTCGCGGGTGTTGGGGTCGAACAGGTACTGGTCCAGCTCGCGCTGCCCCATCATCGGCGTCTGCTCCAGCGTCCGGCCCTGGTTGGCCAGCTTGCTGTCCGGGCCGTACTGGTAGGTCAGATTGACCTCGGTGCCGGACTGCATGGCCTCCTGCAGCTTGGGCATCGCGCCGGGCGTGAGCAGGCTGCGGTCGTGCAGCACGAACCGCTGGTCTTCGTAGTCGTACTGCAGGACGTGGCGCTGGGTGATGTCGACCACGCGGCCGATGGTCTCGCTGCCCTGCTGGATGCCGGCCTGCTCGAAGGCCTTGCCCTGGCGGTTGGGGTGTTCGCGCAGGTCCTGCGCGTCCTGTTCGAGCGCCCGCACGTTGTCGCGCAGCTTGCCCTGCATCTCCACCAGGCCCTCGCGCGCCTGCTCCCAGTCGCGGTCCCACTTGCCCTGGGTGACCGGGTTGTCGACCTGCGGTTTCTGGATCTCGGGGAACACGATCTGGCCGTCTTCCTTCTTCGCGATCAACACCGGGCCGTGGTGCGAATTGTCGTAGACGCTGGCGGTGTCCACGCGCTGCAGGGCCGCGGGCAGCATGTCCATCGCGCGCTGGTAGCGCTCGGCGATCTTGTCCGGGTCCACGCCGTGGCCGCCCTGCTGCACGCGGTTGAGCACGCGCTGCTGGTTGATGGCGGCGTTTTCGGTGGTCACGAACACCATGTCCACCTGGAAGCCCTTCTGCCGCGCGTCGTCGAACAGCGCCAGCTTGCCCTGCGTCGACATCACCGTCTCGAAGGCGAAGTCGGCCTTCTGCGGGGCATTGACGTACTGCTGGCGCTGGTCGTCGGCCAGGATCGCGGCGAAGGCGTTGCGCATCTGCGTGTTGGACACGCCGCGCTCCAGCTCGCGCTCGATCTGGCCTTCGCTCATCCGCGCGCCGCCGTACCAGATCTTGCCCATCATCGGCAGCTCGGGCATGTTCGGTGCGATGGTCTGCGCGTAGGCGCGCCGGGTGTCGGCATCGGCGACGGGATTTTCCAGGGTCTTGGCGATCTCGTCGGCATTGACGTAGCGCGCCGCGGGGAATTCGGGGTCCTGCTCCAGGCCGCGGGTGACCGTGCTTTTGCCCGAGCCGTTCGGCCCGGCCAGGATGGTCATGCGCGGGGCGCGGGCCTGATCGCCATGCACGTGCTGTGGAAAGTCTTCCATGACTCAGCCTCCCATCGGTTCCAGCGGTTCGGAGCCGGCTGCGGCGCCGGCGGTCGGGTTGGGCGCGTCCAGGGACTCGGTCCGCCCATCGGGGTAGCGACGGCACCACACGCCGTCGATCTTCACCACCTGCGGCAGCCCCTGCGCATCGGCGCTCTCCGCCGCGTCGCTCACGGCGCCGGCCATCAGGGCTTCGGCGCGCTGTCGGCCGATGCTGTCGATCAACGACTTGCTCATGGGTGTTTCCTCCTGGACTTGGATGACGGTCGGGACGGCGGCCGTGCACGCGCATCGGCCCCGCGCCGGCTCTCGACTGTCGGTGGAGGGGGTTGGCGTTGTCAAATCCATGCCGCCGCGCGCGGCCGGATCGCTCGCATGCGGTTCATGGAGGGCGCGGACGTGCGGCTGCCGATGTGATCGATGCGATGCCGCGTCCGCGGCTCAATGCCGGCGCGTCGAATCCGCGCCGGTCTCGAACACCTCGACGGTCAGGGCGACGTTGCGCTCCTCGCCGGCACGCAGGGCGCCGACGCCGACCACGTGGCGGGCGATCTCGCGGCCGTTGCCGTCGCGCACCGCCACCACCACCGAGTATTCCCAGGCGCCGGCCTCATCCGGGTGGCGGATCAGCCCTTCGACGTGCAGCGGCACCTGGTCGGGCTGGCGCCGGCCGTCGCCGTCGAAGCGCAGGAAGTGACCACAGGCCGGGCAGGCGCCGGCGCTCTCGAGGATGACTGCCCGGCAGTGCGGGCAGTCGCGGCTGGCGCCCGGTTCGCCGGGCGACGGCGCCTGGGTCATGGGCTCAGCCCTGCGTGGCCTGCTCCGCCGGGGCGTCCTGCGCCGGTGCGGTGGGTTTGACGACGGCCGCGGCTTCCCATCCGCAGTCGATCTGGCCGCGGATGCGCGCGCCCGGGGCCACCACCAGCTGGCCCACCTTGATGTTGCCAGTCACCGCGGCGCTTTCGGTCAGCTCCACGCGGCTGGCGGAGGCGATCTCGCCGTCCAGCTCGCCCGACACCACCACGCGGCGTGCGCGTACCGTGCCTTCCAGCTTGGCGCCCTTGTCGATGGTCACGTCCCCCTGCACGTTCACATCGCCCTTGAAGCGCCCGGCGATGCGGACGTGGCCGGAGCCTTCGATCTTGCCTTCGATGGTGAGCTGCGGCGCGATCACCGACTCGCGCGGCGCGGCGTTGGGGTCGGCCGGAGGGCGCGGCAGGCTGGCCGGCGCGAAGTCGGTATTGGCCTGCGGGGCGCCCGGCTTGGCGGGTGCCGGGGTGTCTTTCTTGGAACCGGATTGGCTGAAGATGGCCATGCGCGTGGGGACTCCGAGGTGATGCCGGATGTGTCGCGGCGGGGGGCGACAGGGTAACGCCGTCGCCGTGCCGAGGGCTGTGACCCGGCCTGCAGAATGCCGGCCGCGACACGGACGGGGCGCGGTGGGCAACCCGCCGGGTGAAGGCCGGGCGTTGCCCTCAGCGCTGGGAGCGCGCGCCGGACCACATGCTCAGCGCCAGCACCGCGAGGATGACATACACCGCGCCACGCACGCCGCCGCTGCCCGAGAAGGCGCCGAACAGGGCCAGCGCCAGCGGCACTGCCACCCAGACCCAGCCGTTGCGCAGCAGCAGCACCAGGGTCTCGGTGTTGTAGTTGCTGCCGACCACCCGCGCCAGCGTGCCCAGCAGCAGCGGCGGTACCAGCAGCCACGACAGCGGCTCCGTGCCCGGCAGGAAATGCAGGATCAGCCCGAAGGTCAGCAGCAGGGGAATGGCCACGGGGCGAAGCACCCAGAGCGAGCCCCCGTCCGGCATGTCGTCGCCCGCCTGCCACTCGGCGAAGCCCTGGCTCAGCCGCAGCCAGGCCCAGCCCAGCCCCAGCGCGGTGAACAGCGCCAGATAGCGGCGGGTGGCCACTTCCGGCGTCAGCGTGCCCGGCTGCAGCAGCCACGACAGCAGCGGCAGCGCCAGCGGGTACAGCGTCAGCCGCAGCGCCAGCACCGCCGCGCGCGCCCAGGACCAGCGGGTGTGATCGCCGGCGGCCTCCCAGAAGCCGCCCTGGCGCCGGTCGAGGCCGGCGGGCAGGTCGCCATCGCCCATGCCGCGCAGGGTCTGCACGAAGCGGTGCAGGCGGCCGGGCAGGCCGGGCACCAGCGCCATCGCCAGCGCCTGCGGCCACGACCAGGGCCGGCGCAGCTGCTGCAGCATGCGTCCGATGTCGCGCTGCTGCGCGGCGCGGCTGCTGCCTTCCTGATGCAGGCGCTCGGCCACGGCGCCCAGGTCGCCGCCGTCCAGCGCCTGGATCAGGGCCAGCCGGTCGCGCACCGCCAGCAGGATGTCCGGCGAGTGGCCGGTGCGCAGGTCAAGCAGGCCGAAGAAGTCGGCCAGTGCATCGAACTGCGCCACCGCCAGCGGCGGCCGGTCGAACTGCAGAGCATCGAGCACCGCGTCGCCGACCGCCGCCTTGTCCGCCAGCGACCACAGCGCAGGCTGCGCCTGCAGCCACGCATTCAGGGTGGGCGGGTCCGATGCGGCGGCCATCGACAGCACCTCCTCGGCCAGCGCCCGCGCCGCCCAGGGATCGGCCGCGGCGGTGGGGGAGGCGAAGGGCGAGGGCAGGGGATGTGCGTGGTGGGCCGGGTGGAGAGGCTCGTCGTCCCACACGTCATCCCCGCGCGGGGCGAGGTCCGGGGGGCTGTGGGGCATCCCGGGCGGCTCCGCGTCGGCGTGGGGCGGATGCGATGTGCCGCCTTGCTGTGCGGGGAGGGACGCATGGGTGTCCTGGTCCACATCCTCCTGGCTCGCATCCTCCCGGATGGCGTCATCCCGACCCGCATCGGCAGGCCGCGCAGGCGTGGCCGGTGTCTGCGCGGCCGTGTCCTGCACCGCCGCCGTGATCGCGGGCCGGTCCGGCCCTGCGCTGCCCGGCTCCGGCGCAGCGTCGTCGTCCTCTTCCTCTGCCGCCTCCATCGCCGCGCGGCGGGCGCAGACCTGCAGGGCCGCCTTGTAGGCCTCGTGCAGACGCTGGAAGCCTTCGGGGTCTTCGTCCGGGCGCACGGTCTTCAGCAGGCGCGCATACGCCCGCTTGATCGCGCGCGCGTCGGCGTCTTCGGACAGGTCGAGGTGATCGTAGGACCAGTGCATGGATGTGTGCGGCGCAGTTCGTGTCGTGGGTGGGGAAGCGGAAGCGGGTGTGCGGGCGATGCCGGGCCGGGCGGGTCGGTGTCAGACGGCGGAACGGCAGGCGCGCACACTGTGGACCAGCAGCAGGAACAGGATGATGATCCAGGTCGGCGAGAGTCCCGCCCGGAACGGCGGGGCGCGTGCGGGGCGCGACCGGTTCTCCGTTCCGCGCGTCGACATGATCCTGTCCCAGTCGTCCTCCCGGCGCTGCACGGCCTGCATCAGCCGCTCCAGCACGGGCGCCAGGCGCTGCCGCGTCTCGCTCACCTGGTCCAGCCAGAAAAAGCGCAGCAGCACGTCCAGGTGACGCGGGCCCAGGACACCATGGCCCGCGGCCCGGCGGCCGTCCAGTTCATGCATCAGGGGCTCGGCCAGCGCTGACTTCGTGCCCAGGTCGAACAGCGCGTCGTGCCCGGCCAGCCATGCCGCGAACGCGGCCGGCGTGGCGGTCTCGGCCTGCTCCATCACGTCCCCGGCCAGGCGGAAGGCGGTGAGCGGCGCGGGCGCGACGATCCGCGCATCCGGCGGCACGGGCAGTGGCAGCGCCGGGCCGCGCCATGCATCACTCCCGCCCTGTGCGATACGCATGCGCAGCGTCGGGTACGGGGAGCCCGGATGCTGCGTGGCCTCCACATGGCCGCCGTCCGCGGCGACGGGGTGCATGCCGGCCTGCGTCCAGTCGGGCACTGGCAGCCGCTCCACGTCTGCGGCCACTGCGCCAGCGCCCTGCGGTACGGACGGGCGCGAGGCGCTGAGCTCCAGTGCCGCCTCGTAGGCTTCGCGCAGTTGCTGGAAGCCCTGCGGGTCCTCGTCCGGGCGCGTGCGCTTCAACCGCTGCGCGTACGCGCGCTTGACCGTGCGCGCGTCGGCGTCGGCAGGCAGGCCCAGTTGTTCGAAGGCCCAGTGCATGGCGCGTCAGTGGTAGCGCTCGACCTCGTCCAGCGCCGCCGACAGGCGCGCACGGCTGTCGGCGATGCGCTCGTGGTCCTGGCTGTCGAGCACCGCGCGGAACTGCATGATCCAGTCCTGCAGCTGCTCGCGCACATGCAGGTATTCCTCGTACAGGCGCTCGGCGCGGGCGAGCACGGCGATGTTCTCCTGCTGCGCGCGCGGGTGGATCTTCAGCGTCTCCAGCGCCGCCAGACGGCTGCGGATCTCCTCCGCCGACAGCAGCCCGGGGTTCTGTTCGATCACCAGCTCGTGCCGGCGGCCAGTGGCCTGCTCGGTCACTTCCACCTGCAGCAGCCCGTTGATGTCGTAGGTGAAGCGCACCACCACGCTGTTGTCTTCCTGCGAGCGGCGCGGATCCAGTTCCACCGAGATCTCGCCCAGCTTGATGTTGTTGACCACCAGCGGGTTCTCGCCCTGGTAGATGTCGATGACGATGCTCTTCTGTTGCGGGTGCATCGGGCTGAAGCTGTCCTCGCGGCTCAGCGGCACCGTGCTGTTGCGCAGGATGATGGGGTGGAAGAAGCCGGTCTGGATCTGCCCGGCCGGGTCGCGCCGCGCCACCTCGGTGCCCAGGGTGTACGGGCATACGTCGGTGAGGATGATCTCCTCCAGCTTGCCGTCGCGCGCCTTCAGCCCGGCGGCCACGGTGGCGCCCAGCGCGATGGCGTGGTCGGGGTTGATGTGGCGCAGCGGCAGGCGGCCGAACATCCGCGACACCAGCCGCGAGACCAGCGGCATGCGGCTGGCGCCGCCCACCAGCACGATCTCGTCCAGCTGCTGCGGTTGCAGGCGCGCGTCGCGCATCGCACGCTCCACCGGCGCGCGCATGCGCTGCAGCAGCGGCTCGGACAGCTTCGCGAAGCGCTCCTCGTCGATGCTCCAGCGGTAGTCGCGTCCGCCCAGCGTCAGCGCGATCTCGCCCTGCTGGCCGCTGCTGAGTTCGCGCTTGAGCTGCTCCAGGCGGCGGCGCAGCTGGCCCCGCTCGGCGGCCTGCAGCGCCACCGCGCGCAGGCTGTTGTCGGCGCAGAAGGCCTCAAGCAGCGTATCCAGGAAGTCCTCGCCGCCCAGGAAATTGTCGCCGGCGCTGGCGTGCACTTCGAACACGCTGTCGAAGCATTCCAGGATCGACACGTCGAACGTGCCGCCGCCCAGGTCGAACACCAGGAACCGGCCCTCGCCCTCGCGGTGCTGCAGGCCGTAGGCCAGCGCGGCCGCCGTGGGCTCGTTGATCAACCGTTCCACCTTGACCCCGGCCAGTTCGCCGGCCGCGCGCGTGGCCTTGCGCTGTGCGTCGGAGAAATACGCCGGCACGCTGATCACCGCCTCGGTCGGGCGCGCGCCCAGCGCGGCTTCGGCGTCGGCCAGCAGGCTGCGCAGCACCAGTGCGGAGAGTTCCTCGGGGCGGAAGTCGCGTTTGCCCAGGCGTGTCCTGCGGTCGCTGCCCATCCAGCGCTTGAACGCGGCGACGGTGTGCTGCGGGTGGCTCACCAGGCGGTCGCGGGCGGCTTGCCCGACCAGGACGTTGTCGCCGTCGACGCTGATCACCGACGGGGTGAGCAGTTCGCCGAGAGCGTTGGGGAAGAGGCGGCTGCCGTCTTCGGCGTAGGTGCCGATGAGGGAGTGGGTGGTGCCGAGGTCGATGCCGACGATCATGGGTGTGTTTGGGTGTTCTTGATCAGAATTTCGGTGTTGATTGCGGATGTTCTTGAAAGCAAAGGCTTCCGCGCTGTCGCGCGGGTTTCTTTTCTTTGCTTGCCCAAAGAAAAGAAACCAAAAGAAAGGGCAGCCCAGTCGTCGCGCCCGGCGCTTTGCGCCGGGTCCGCGTGCCTCGCGGCGGTTTTTCGACAGGACATCCCTGCCCTGTCGAAAAACGCACGACATCCTGTCGTGCGCCCTGCGGGCCTGATCCGCGAGTCCCGCCGCTCCGATGGGCCGTCAAGATCAAAAGCGATCACCTGCAAGCTCGATCTGGCCTGCGAAGCTGCTCATCAAATCCAGTGACCCGGCCGCGCAGCGGACGGAAGCGTTGCTTTGCTTGAAAGCAGTTTCGCTACAGACCGACGCAGCCATGGTTATTCACGATACAGCCCATTTTTGCAAAGCCCCTCAAGGTCGAATTGGGATGCAAAACCATCAATTTTAACTCTTCAATCAAGCGGCGCCGGCTTGAATTGTTAGGGATTACTCTGAGTAGTTGTACTCGTTCCCCTCAAGAAGCCCCTTGGTAGATAGGGTTAAGTTGAACTGCTTGAAAAGCGAGAAGAATTCTTCGGGAGAGAGATCCTGCTTGACTTTTTTAAGATAGATGGGGCTCCCTGCGTGCACGCTGTTAGCAAAGGAATCAAAGTTATCGCTAGCAGTGAGCAGGAACGTAGTAGAAATAACTACGTTGCCAGATTTTTCTGAAAGTATTGGAGAAACATGAATCTCATAACCGATCAACATTTCATTGCTATTGATGAGTCCTTTTGACTTGAGCCAATCAGTTGCATCTGAAATGTCTGCGCGGTCTGCAGCCGAACTACCCGTAAGGTCGTTGTAGTGGGCTGAAGCTTTGAATGTGTCGGTGCCCATAGTTCCCTCTGTTGGTTGCTGGAATGTGTTATGCGACATCTAATAAATAATCGATCCTCAGCGCATGCCTCTGTGTCACATCCGGAACACACCGAACCTCGCCGGTTCGATCGGCGCGTTCAGCGAGGCGGAGATGCCCAAGCCGAGGACGCGGCGGGTGTCGGCGGGGTCGATGATGCCGTCGTCCCAGAGGCGGGCGGTGGCGTAGTAGGGGTTGCCCTGGGTTTCGTACTGGTCGCGGATCGGGGATTTGAAGGTCTCTTCCTCGTCTGCGGTCCAGACGCCGCCCTTGGCTTCGATGCCGTCGCGGCGGACGGTGGCGAGCACGCTGGCGGCCTGTTCGCCGCCCATCACGCTGATCCGCGCGTTGGGCCACATCCACAGGAAGCGCGCACCGTAGGCGCGGCCGCACATCGCGTAGTTGCCGGCGCCGAAGCTGCCGCCGATGACCACGGTGAACTTGGGCACGCTGGAACAGGCGACGGCGGTGACCATCTTGGCGCCGTCTTTCGCGATGCCGGCGTTCTCGTATTTGCGGCCGACCATGAACCCGGTGATGTTCTGCAGGAACACCAGCGGGATGCCGCGTTGGTTGCACAGTTCGATGAAGTGCGCGCCCTTGAGCGCGCTTTCGGCGAACAGGATGCCGTTGTTGGCGACGATGCCCACCGGGTAGCCGTGCAGGTGGGCGAAGCCGGTGACCAGGGTCTTGCCGTAGCGGGCCTTGAACTCGTCGAAGTCCGAGCCGTCGACGATGCGCGCGATCACTTCGCGGATGTCGAAGGGGCGGCGGGTGTCTTTCGGCACGATGCCGTACAGCTCTTCGGGCGCATACAGCGGTGCGGCCGGCTCACGTGTCGCGAGCGCGATCTGCTTGCGGCGGTTGAGGTTGCCCACCAGATTGCGCGCGATCTGCAGCGCGTGGCGGTCGTCGTCGGCGAAGTGGTCGGCCACGCCGGACACGCTGGTGTGCACGTCGGCGCCGCCGAGTGCTTCGGCGTCCACCACTTCGCCGGTGGCGGCCTTCACCAGCGGCGGGCCGCCGAGGAAGATGGTGCCCTGTTCCTTGACGATGATGCTCTCGTCGCTCATCGCCGGCACGTAGGCGCCGCCTGCGGTGCAGCTGCCCATCACCACCGCGATCTGCGGGATGTTCTCGGCGCTCATCCGCGCCTGGTTGTAGAAGATGCGGCCGAAGTGCTCGCGGTCGGGGAAGACCTCGTCCTGCAGCGGCAGGAACGCGCCGCCGGAGTCGACCAGGTAGATGCAGGGCAGGCGGTTCTCGCGCGCGATCTCCTGCGCGCGCAGGTGTTTCTTCACCGTCATCGGGAAGTAGGTGCCGCCCTTGACCGTGGCGTCGTTGGCCACGATCACCACTTCGTTGCCCATCACCCGGCCGATACCGCAGACCATGCCCGCGGCGGGCGCGGCGTCCTCGTACATGCCTTCGGCGGCGAGCGGCGCGATCTCCAGGAACGGCGAGCCCGGGTCGAGCAGGGCGTCGATGCGCTCGCGCGCCAGCAGTTTGCCGCGCTCGGTGTGCTTCGCGCGCGCCTTGTCGCCGCCACCCGCGGCCGCGCGTGCGAGGCGGGCGTCGAGTTCGGTCACCAGCGCGCGGTGGTAGTCGGCGTTGTCGCGGAAGTCCTGGGACTGCGGGTCGAGCTGGGAACGCAGGGCGGGCATGGGGTCAGGATGCGGACGGAAACCGCAAGGATAACCGCTGGCGGCGACGGCCGACCCCGCAGACGACCGATGACCCCGGGCGCGGCGCGCATGCCGCACCCTTGTCGTGCGCGTGCCGGGCGCGGGCGGCTGCGACGGCCGGGGCTTGCGCGGGTCGCGTGGAACTGAAAAAGACGAAGCCCCGCCGGAGCGGGGCTTCGTGGACTGCGTGCGCAGCGAAGAAGATTACTTCTTGGCTTCTTCGGCAGCAGCGTCGGCCTTGTCGGCGACGTTCTGGGCAGCTTCGGCAGCGGCGTTGGCAGCGTCGGCGGTGGCTTCGGCAGCGGCGGCCTGAGCGGCGTCGGCGGTCTGCTCGACGTTGGCGGCGACTTCGCCCACGGCTTCGCCGGTGGCGGCGGCAGCGGCGTCGACGCTGGCGGCAGCGGCGTCGCCAGCGGCGTCGGCGGCGGCAGCGGCGGCGTCACCGGCCTGGTCCATCGCGGCTTCGGCCTCGGCGGCCTCGGTCTGCGCGGTGTCGGTTTCGTTCTTGCAGGCGGTCAGGGCGAAAACGCCGGCGACGAGCAGGGTGGCGAGCTTGATGTTCATGTGGACTGATCCTGTGGAAGTGGTGGGTCGGTTGTTGCGAACGTTCGCATCCGTGCGGGAGCCGGACCTCGCTGCGAAACCTGCTGCGGACCGGCTTTCGGTGTTTCCGACCGGCGGTGCACGGCATCTGCGATGCGGCGCGACACCTCCAGGGCCGGATCCGGCCGTACGACTGGCCGGGGCGGGCAACGGCGGCCCGGATGACTGCTGGTCGGCCGCCTCTGCGGCCTGCGCTTCGACCATCTGGGCCGCTTCGTCGATGGCCTGGGCTTCGACCGAGTCGAGCGGCGGCACATCGGCAGCGGGCCCTGCCGTGTGGATCGCATCGCGCCGGACGGTGCCGGGGAGCGTGTCACACGGCCTGCGGTGCGGAGTGAAACGGGTGGTGCAGTCAGCTGGGGAGTTTCTTGTCGACGGCCGAAGGGCGAACCCTGTCGGCCGTCTGCCCTCACACGTGCGGCCCGCGAGCGAGCCGCGCGTGCGACATGCCTTGCGGCATTACTGGGCCGGAGCAGCCTCGGCAGCGGCTTCGGCGGCGTCGGCAGCGGCCTCGGCGCCAGCAGCGGCGGCGTCGGCACCGGCTTCGGCGGCGTCGGCGGCGGTGGCAGCGGCGTCGGCGGCGGCGGCGTCGGTACCGGCAGCGGCGGCGGCGTCGGCTTCAGCAGCGGCGGCTTCGGCGGCGGCCTGGGCTTCGGCAGCGGCGTCGGCGGCTTCGGTGCTGGCTTCGGTCGCGTCGGCAGCGGCGTCGGTGGCTTCTTCGGCCTTGTTGCAGGCGGTCAGGGCCAGGCCCAGGGCCAGCGCGAACAGGATCTTGTTCAGGTTCATGGTGAATCCTCGGATGGGTGAAGGAGGTTGAAAGGTGAACGTGCGGCAACGCACGTCGACAACATCATGACAAGCCCGCAGACGGTGTCAAGAGTCGTGTCCGGTTTTTTTCACTTTCTGCGTTCTGGCGCCGGTTGTGACGGATTTCACATTTAGCCTGGCGGCAGGTTTCCTTCAGCACGGGGCCGGTCTTCTGCCGGCCCGGGGAGCAGGCTGGGCCCGCCCCCCTGTGTTCAATCCATTGATTTCAATCCGGTTTCGCTGATGTGTGGCGGTGCGTGGCGCCCGTGCCGCGGCCCGGCGCCGCGTGCATCCTTCAGGTCAGCTCGATGGCGATGGCCGTGGCCTCGCCGCCGCCGATGCACAGGGAGGCGACGCCACGACGGCCGCCGGTGGCGCGAAGTGCGTGAATCAGGGTGACCACCAGACGCGCGCCGCTGGCGCCGATCGGGTGGCCCAGCGCACAGGCACCGCCGCGAACGTTCAGCTTGTCGTGCGAAATGCCCAGTTCCTTCATCGGCGCCATGGCGACCACCGCGAAGGCTTCGTTGACCTCGAACAGGTCGACATCGCCCACGCTCCAGCCGGCCTTCTTCAATACGTTGTCGATTGCGTTCACCGGCGCGGTGGTGAACCACTCCGGCGCCTGCGCGTGGGTGGCGTGGGCCACGATCTTCGCCAGCGGGCTCAGGCCGCGGCGTGCGGCTTCGTCTGCGGACATCACCACGGTGGCCGCGGCGCCGTCGGAAATCTTGGAGGACGAGGCGGCGGTCAGCGTGCCGTCCTTGCCGAAGGCGGCGCGCAGGCCGGGGATCTTGGCGGTGTCGATCTTGCCGGGCTCTTCGTCGGTGTCGTAGGTCGCTTCGCCCTTGCGGGTCTGCACCGTGACCGGCGCGATCTCGTCCTTGAACGCGCCGTCGGCGATGGCCTTCTGCGCCCGGGTGGCGCTTTCGGCGGAGTAGGCATCGACCTCTTCGCGGCTGAAGTCGTACTTGCGGCAGGTGGCGTCGCCGAACACGCCCATCGCCTGCTTGTCGTAGGGGTTGGTCAGCCCGTCCCAGGCCATGTGGTCGAGGAACTCGCCGCTGCCGTAGCGGATGCCGGTGCGCGAGCCGTTGAGCAGGTGCGGCGCGTTGGTCATCGACTCCATGCCGCCGGCGACCACGGCGGTGGCCGAGCCGGCCTTGACCAGGTCGTGGGCCAGCATGATGGCCTTCATGCCCGAGCCGCAGACCTTGTTGATGGTGGTGCAGCCGGCGGCGGTGGGGATGCCCGCGGCCAGTGCGGCCTGCCGCGCCGGGGCCTGGCCGAGGCCAGCCGGCAGCACGCAGCCCATCACCACTTCGTCGACCTGATCGGCCGCCAGCCCGGCGTGTTCGAGCGCGCCGGCGATCGCGGCGGCGCCGAGGGTCGGCGTGGGCACGCCGGTGAACTGGCCGAGGAAGGAACCGATGGCGGTGCGCTTGGCACCGACGATGACGATGTCGGACATGTGGGACTCCATGACGTGGGCCCGCAGCGCGGGGCCGTCGGGCCGGGCGCGGGGCGGCCCGGGGCATCCGGGCGCGATCCGCCGATTATGCGGCGCATGCTGCGGTGCCGCAAATCGCAGGATGGACCGGCGGGAGGGCCCGCCCCGCACCGCGCGGCGTGCCGCCGGGGCATCGACGGCGGCGGGCTCAGCGCGGCCCGGACAGATCGTCGATGAACGCGTCCAGCGCGCGGCGCATCAGTTCGGACTCGGCGCGTTCCACCAGTGCCTCGATCGTGTCCCTGCGCTGCCCGGGATCGCCGAGCCCCGCGGCGATGTCGCGCAGGATCGCGGCGTTGCGCCGTGCCCGCTGCACGTCCATCTCCAGCCACTGCATCAACTGGCCGGGATCGCGCGGCCGGCCGTGGACGATGGCGATGTCGGGCGGCGTGGCCGCATCGGCCGCGCGGCGCGCCTCGGCCTTCAGTCGTTCGAGCTGGGCATCGAGCAGGGCCATGTAGTCGCGCACCTGCGCATCGGGCAGGGCGGCGGATGCGTGGTCGTCGTGCAGGGCCTCCGCCTGCAGCGCGAGCATGGCCAGCAGGTCGCGCGCCTCCCAGGCGGCGTTGAGGGCCTTCATCTGGACCGTGCGCAGGGTGCGGGCATCGCCGTCCGGAGCGCGGTCGGGATGCAGCGCGCTGGCGAGCCGGCGGTACAGGCTGCGCAGACGGTCGTCGGGCGTCAGGCCGGAGTCGGACGCTGCCTGCGCGGGGGCGCCGGAGCTGCCCGATGGGCCGGAGGCGGAGCCGGACGGAGGCGCATCGGCGTCCCGCGCCCCAGCCCCCGGGTCCGCTGCTTCGCGACCGCTTCCATCCGCTGCGCGGTTGCCGCGCCTGCCTGCCGTCCTCGCCTTGGCGGCATCGCGCGCGGCCTTGCGCTCCGCGCGACGCTGCGCGCGCCGGGTGCGCACGGCGTCCTCGCGTGCGCGCTCGGCCTCGTAGGCCTGGAACAGACGATGCTCGGCCCGGGCGTAGAAGGCGTCATCGGATTCGCCCGGCAAAGGGCGCACCGTGCCTTCGCCGAAGGCGGCATCCAGCATCGCCAGGGCCTCGCTCATCGCGTCGGCCCGCACACCGTCTTCCAGCGCGGCATGGCTGTGCCGGCTGTGGCGGTCGTGGATCGCGAGCAGGGTGTCGTCCCGGCCGTGGGCCAGCAGGCCGCGGCACAGCTCGAGCAGATACGCGGCGAGTGCTTCGCGACGCTGCCCGCCCAGGCGCAGGCCCTTGGGTGGGGATGTCAGCAGCGCGTCCAGCTGGATGGCGAGACCGTGCTCGGCCTCACGCTGGCCGGCGAGGGCCGGCGCCAGGCCGGATCCGACGCGTGCGGCCACCGCGTCCGGTACTTCGCGCCAGGCCTGCAGCCGCGCCTGTGCCTGTTCGACCCGTCGAGAGAGCCGTGCGAAGGCGTGCTGGACCTCGCTGCCGGCCGTTGCGCGGGGGCGGTCGGCCGATTCGGATGCGGTGGTGGCGCGCGCGAGCGGGGTCTTCATCGGGCCAGCCGCCTGCACGCGGCTGCCGCGGCATCCTGGGGCGGATCCGCATGCGCCAGAGAGGTGCGACCTGTGGCAGTCGAGGGCATGGCGATGGTCTGGACGGAGGGATGGGGAAGGGGGCGAGGTGAGCTGCGTTCGGTGGGCCGGGGGCTGGTTCGAGCCGCGCCGCGCTCAGGGCATCTCCCGCGGCGGTTCATACCGGGCGCGGGGTTCGTTGACCCGGTGGCCTGGGGCGAGTGCGATGTGGCTGCGCAGCCACGCCGCGAAGCCGTCCTCGTCGAGGCGGCCTTCGGCGAGGGCGCGCATGGCGACGAATCTGTCCTCCTCGCCCGCCGTGAACGCGCCATCGTTGAGCGCGATGAACACGCGGTAGGCGACGTGAGCCGTGCGCGTGTTGCCGTCGACGAAGGGACGCCCGCGCGCGAGGCCGAAGGCGAGACTCGCGGCGAGTGCGGCCAGGTCGGGCGGCGGGCCTGCGCTGGCGTACAGCCGGCGTGGGCTGGCCAGCGCGGCCTCGAGCGCGGCCGGGTCGCGCACGCCGATCCGGCCGCCGTGTTCGGCCAGTTGCCGTTCGTGAAGGGCCAGGAGGAGGGCCTCCGAGATCCAGACGATCATGGCCGCGGCGTCACTTCGCCAGCGTGCGCAGGACCAGGCGGTCTTCGCGCAGGACCTGTTCGGCCACGTCCATCTGCGCGGCCAGTTCCGGGTCGTAGGTGGTGAGGCGGATGCCGTCCGGCGTCTCCAGGGCATACAGCTCGTCGCCCTTCTGCAGCCGGAGGCGGGCCAGCAGATCCCTGGGCAGGATGACCCCGGCGGAATTGCCGATGGTGGTGATCTTGAGTTTCATGTGGGCCCCGACGTTATAACGTGCGTTATACGGTGCTTGCCGGAGAGATGGCAAGCGCCCGGGTGGGCGCGTGTTTTCGATCACCCCCGTGGTCGGGCTAGGCTGTCGTCTCACCCGCCCGTACGGAGCCCGCCTTGGCCCATCCGCCCGCCCCCGCCTTTCCGCCGGACAAGCCCTTCTCGCCCGCCTGCGAGCGCAACCGCGACCCGATTCTCGCTGTGCTGCGCAGGCATTTCGCCGATCGTCGGCATGTGCTGGAGATCGGCAGCGGCACCGGCCAGCACGCGGTGCATTTCGCCGCCGCGATGCCTTGGCTGCGCTGGCAGTGCGCGGATGCCCGCGGCTACCTGCCGGGCATCCGCCTGTGGCTGGAGGAAGCCGCACTGCCGAATACCCCCGACCCGGTGGAGCTGCAGGCGGTGGCCGCGCAGGCGGGTGAGCCGGGCGCGCTGGTGCCGGCGCCGCCGCTGCCCGGGGATGCCGACGGGCGGCGCGGCTTCGATGCGGTGTTCAGCGCCAACACCCTGCACATCATGGGCTGGGAGGAGGTGCGGGCCTTCTTCGCCGGCCTGCCGGCCGTGCTGGCCGGCGATGCCGTGGTCGCGGTGTATGGCCCGTTCAACCGCGATGGAGGCTACACCAGCGACAGCAACCGCGATTTCGACGCCGCGCTGCGGTCACGCGACCCGCGCTCCGGCCTGCGCGACGAGGGCGCCGTGCAGGCGCTGGCGGCCGGCATCGGCCTAGTGCCGGTGGAGGCGGTGGCGATGCCGGCCCACAACCGGCTGCTGGTCTGGCGCAGGGCGGCGGGCGGCGACGCCTGACCGGCCCGGCACCTGCGCCGGACGGCAGGATCCGCCCGGGCCAGGCTGCGCTCCCTGTCCCGCACAGGGCGCAGCGCATGCGCTGCTGCCTGCGGCGCGACAACGGCCGCACGCTCCGACCTCGCCCGATGTTCGGCCGCCGGGAGCCCCAGCCCGCCCTGCGTGGACGGCGCTCGACCCTGGCTACTCGATGTCGGTTTTGATTTTCCACCGAGCATCCGTGCCAGCGTTGCATGCAGACCCGGAGGGCGCCGCGCATGGAGGCGCGGCGTTTTTCGACAAGACAGGGATGTCTTGTCGAAAAATCCCCGCAGTCGACCCGGTCGCCGTTTGGCTCTGCCGGGAAAAGGCCCTCACTTTGGTCACTTTCTTTTGACTCGCGCTGCGCGCTCGCCCCTTCGGGGCCGGCTTCGCCGTTCGGGCGCGCTGTGCGCGCCGCGTGCGCCTCTCAAAAAGAAAGTGACCCGGCCGCGCAGCGGTCGGAAGCTTTGTTGTTCGCTCTGCATCACCGCGGCGCCGAAGACAGTGGTGCCAGGATGCCAGCCCGTTCACCACATTCCTGTCCCCCGCATGCGGGGGACAGGGAGAGAAGCGTGGCCTCAGTGGCGCTCCGACTTCCTCGAAGTCCTCGACGTTCTTGCTTGCTGCGAGCGACGGCCGGCCGCCGACGTCCGCAAACGACGACGGCGGGTCATCCCCGCCGTCGTCCTGCCTACAAACACACTGCGAACCCGCGCGCCGTTACGCCTCGGCCGCCGTGTCCTTGTACGCATCCACTGGAATGCACGCGCACATCACGTTCTTGTCGCCGTAGACATTGTCCACGCGCGCGACCGGCGGCCAGTACTTCTGCTGCCGCAGCGTGGCCAGCGGGAAGGCGGCGAGCTCGCGCGGGTAGGTGTGGGTCCACTCGCTGGCCGAGACCGCGGTGGCGGTGTGCGGCGCGTTCTTCAGCGGGTTGTCCTCGCGGTCCAGGCGGCCGTCCTCAATCGCGCGGATCTCCTCGCGGATCTGGATCATCGCGTCGATGAAGCGGTCCAGTTCGTGCAGGCTTTCGCTTTCGGTGGGCTCGACCATCAGCGTGCCGGCCACCGGGAAGCTCAGCGTGGGCGCGTGGAAGCCGAAGTCGATCAGGCGCTTGGCCACGTCCTCGGCGCTCACGCCGGTGCTGTCCTTCAGCGGACGCAGGTCGAGGATGCACTCGTGCGCCACCAGGCCGTTGCGGCCGGTGTACAGGGTCTTGTAGTGCCCGGCCAGGCGGCGCGCGATGTAGTTGGCGTTGAGCAGGGCCACCTGGGTGGCGCGACGCAGGCCGGAGGCGCCCATCATCGTGATGTACATCCAGCTGATCGGCAGGATGCTGGCGCTGCCGAAGGTGGCGGCGCTGACCATGCCCACGTCGCCCTGGCCGACGCCTTCGGTGCGCAGCCCGTCGGCGTCGAGCGCGCGTGGCAGGAACGGCGCCAGATGCGCCTTCACCGCGCACGGGCCGACGCCCGGGCCGCCGCCGCCGTGCGGGATGCAGAAGGTCTTGTGCAGGTTCAGGTGCGACACGTCCGAGCCCCACTTGCCGGGCTTGGCCAGGCCGACGATGGCGTTCATGTTGGCGCCGTCGGTGTACACCTGCCCGCCGTGCGTGTGCACGATCTCGCAGATCTCGACGATGTCTTCCTCGAACACGCCGTGCGTGGACGGGTAGGTGACCATCAGCGCGGCCAGGCGGTCGCTGTATTTCTCGGCGTTGCGGCGGATGTCCTCGACGTCCACGTTGCCGTTGGCGTCGGTCTTGGTCACGACCACCGTCATGCCGCACATGTGCGCCGACGCCGGGTTGGTGCCGTGCGCGGAGTCCGGAATCAGGCAGATGTCGCGATGGCCCTCGCCGCGGCTGCGGTGGTAGGCGCGGATCGCGAGCAGGCCGGCGTATTCGCCCTGCGCGCCGGAGTTGGGCTGCAGACTCACCGCGTCGTAGCCGGTGCATTCCACCAGCATCGCTTCCAGCTCCTCGATCAGCGCCTTGTAACCCTGCGCCTGGTCGGCGGGCGCGAAGGGATGCAGGTTGCCGAATTCCGGCCAGGTCACCGGGATCATCTCGGCGGTGGCGTTGAGCTTCATCGTGCAGCTGCCCAGCGGGATCATGGTGCGATCCATCGCCAGGTCCTTGTCGGCCAGCGCGCGCATGTAGCGCAGCAGTTCGTGCTCGCTGTGGTGGGTGTTGAACACCGGGTGGGTCAGGAACGAGGACTGCCGCTGCAGTTCGGCGGGAATCAGCGACGGCGCGCTCGCATCCAGCGCATCGATGTCGGGCAGCGTGGCCTCGTCGCCGCCGAAGATCCGCCACAGCAGCTCGATGTCGGCGCGGGTGGTGGTCTCGTCGAGCGAGATGCACAGGTACTCGCCCCAGGCCTTGCGCAGGTTCGCGCCCATCGACACGGCGCGCGCGGCGATCGCGTCGGTGCGCTCGCCGGTCTTCAGGCACAGCGTGTCGAAGGCGGTGTCGTGGTGATGGCGGTCGAAGCCCAGCTCGGCCAGACCGGCCGACAAGATGGAGGTCAACCGCGCCACGCGGGTGGCGATGCGGGTGAGGCCATCCGGGCCGTGGTAGACGGCGTACATCGAAGCCATCACCGCCAGCAGCACCTGCGCGGTGCAGATGTTGCTGGTGGCCTTTTCGCGGCGGATGTGCTGCTCGCGGGTCTGCAGGGTGAGGCGGTAGGCGGGCTTGCCTTCGGCGTCGATCGACACGCCGATCAGCCGCCCCGGCATGCTGCGCTTGAAGGCGTCGCGGCAGGCCATGAACGCCGCGTGCGGGCCGCCGAAACCGAAGGGCACGCCGAAGCGCTGGGTGTTGCCGACCACGATGTCCGCGCCCATCTCGCCCGGCGGTTTGAGCAGGGTGAGCGCGAGCAGGTCGGTGGCGAACACCACCAGCGCGCCGCGCGCGTGAATCGCCTCGGCATCGCGCTCCCAGTCGGCCAGCCAGCCGCTGGAGGCCGGGTACTGGATCAGCACGCCGAAGAAATCGCCTTTTTCGAGCGCGGCCTTCCAGTCCTCGGTGCCGTTCGCCAGTTCCAGCGCGATGCCCAGCGGCTCGGCGCGCGTGCGCAGCAGTTCGAGCGTCTGCGGGTGGGTGTCGCCGGACACCAGGAAGGTGTTGGATTTCGATTTGGCCGAGCGCTTGGCGAGGGTCATGGCCTCGGCTGCGGCGGTGGCCTCGTCCAGCAGCGAGGCGTTGGCGATCTCCATGCCGGTGAGGTCGGCGCACATCTGCTGGAAATTGATCAGCGCCTCCATCCGGCCCTGCGAGATCTCGGCCTGGTACGGCGTGTAGGCCGTGTACCACGCCGGGT
>ERZ1066122.516-NODE-516-length-40499-cov-30.732964_pt1 | contig 40499 bp, 38 predicted proteins | sample MGYA00382769_ERZ1066122 | MGnify/ENA primary metagenome ERZ1066122 (study PRJEB33369, sample SAMEA5778352) | biofilm metagenome | biome: Industrial cooling water; feature: Water cooling tower basin; material: Biofilm | place: United Arab Emirates | collected... | reverse complement strand
CAGCGCGCCGCGACCAAGTTCGCCGGCGTGTGGCACACCGGTGACCTGATGCTGGTGATCGCCGCAGGCCTGTTCTACGCCCGGTTCGGCACGCTCGATCTCGCCGCCCTGCCCGCCGCCGCGGCCGCAACTGGCCTCGGCCTTGCGGGCACCCTCGGCATCGCCGCGATTGTCGCCGCTGCCGCCCTCAAGACCGCCGCCTTCCCCCTGCACGGCTGGCTGACCGAGGTGATGGAGGCCCCCACCCCCGTCTCCGCCCTGCTCCATGCCGGGATCATCAATTCGGGCGGCGTCCTGCTCATCACCGCTGCCGGCCTCGTCCAGCAGAGCACCGGGGCGATGGCCGCGCTGGTCATGATCGGCGGCTTCACCGCTTTGTTCGGCGCCGCGGTGATGCTCACCCAGAGCGCGATCAAGACCGCGCTCGCCTGGTCGACGGTCTCGCAGATGGGCTTCATGCTCCTCCAGTGCGGCCTCGGCCTCTGGACCCTCGCGCTGCTGCACATCATCGCCCACTCGCTCTACAAGGCCCACGCCTTCCTCTCCTCGGGGAACGCGGTTGCCGAGGTCGCGAGCATCCGCCGCCCCGGCCCGGTCGCGGTGCCGAGCGTGCCTGCGGTGCTCAAGAGCTTCGCCCTCGCCCTCGGCATCTTCGCGGCCATCGCGACGGGCTTCACCGCGGTGTTCGGTCCCAAGTCGCCGCAGGCGCTGGCATTGGGCGCGATCCTAATCTTCGGGGTGGCCTACCTCGTCGCGCAGGGCCTTGCAGGCCGCGCGCCCGCCGCGCTCACCACCCGCACGATCACCGCCGCGCTTGCTGCCGCCGTCGGCTACTTCAGCTTCCAGACGCTGGCACAGGCCATCTGGGGTCCGCTGCTCCCGGCCGCCCCGATGCCGACCGATCTCGAATGGGCGCTGCTGGTGGTTGCGGTCGCGAGCTTCGGGCTTGTCGCCTTCGCCCAGGCCCTGTTCCCGCTGTGGGCACATCACCCGGCGACCGCAGGCCTCAGGGTCCACCTTGCCAACGGGCTCTACCTCAACGCCCTGCTGGACCGCGCCATCGGCGGCTTCCGCATCACAACGACCCGCTGACGCACGCACCGAAGGAGACAACGCCATGCTGATGAACCATGCCGACATCGCCCCGGCCCGCTTCTCGGCGGTGCTCGAAGCGGCCGAGGCCGCCGGCCGCGCGATCCCGCCTGCCTTCCCGCTCGATGCGACGGTCGCGGTCAACCCCTTCCTCGGCCAGACGCACGAGGACCTCGCCACCGCTGCGGCGCGGCTCGCCCGGGTTGCCGGGGTGCGCGTCACCCGGACCGGCGCGGAATACGGCGAGGCGATCGTCTCGGGAGCGATCAGCGAGACCGACCTTGCCGAAGCCCTCGCCGCCAGCGTCTCGCCGATGAAGCCCGCCGATACCGCAATGCTGCGCAGCATCGCTGCCCGCATCGGCACCGGCCCCGCGCCCCGCGCGCTGCCCACTGTCGCCGATCTTGCGGCAGAGGCGACCGGGATCGACTGGCCCGCGCTGATCGACCGCTGCATCGGGCTGTGGGCCGCAGGGCACTTCGATCGCGGCCAGGCGCTGTGGTCCCCCGCCCCCGGAGCCGAGGCCTTCACCGCCTGGCGCGGCTGGGCGATGCATGATCTCACGCCCGAAATCGCAGGGCTCGAAGGCTTCTGCGCCCATGTCGCCAGCGCGCCCGACACCACCGAGCGCGCGATCCTTTCCGCAGCCGAGACGCTCGGCATCACCGATGCGGCGGCGTCCACTGCCTTCCACCGCCTCGCCATGAGCCTCGGCGGCTGGGCGCAGCACGCGCGCTGGATCCTGTGGCAGGCGGAACTGGTCGGCGACACCGACCGCACCCTCATGGACCTCCTCGCGATCCGCCTGATCTGGGACGAGGCGCTGCTGGTGCAGACCCCCGCCATCGCCGAGCAGTGGGCCGCCACCGTCGCCGCCCACGCCGCGCCGGTCGCGCCGACGGCCGAGGACGTGGCGCTCGCCATCCTCCAGGACGCTGCCGACCGCGGCCACCAGCGCCGCCTCGCCGCCGCGCTGGACGGCGCCGCGCCGGCGGACGAGACGCGCCCCTTCCTCCAGGCCGCCTTCTGCATCGACGTGCGCTCGGAAGTGTTCCGCCGCGCGCTCGAGAGCGTCGCCCCCTCGATCGCCACCATCGGCTTTGCCGGCTTCTTCGGCCTGCCGCTGGCGCACCACGCCCACGGCTCGGACATCCTCGAGGCGCGCCTGCCGGTGCTGCTCAATCCGGCGATCACCACCACCAGCGCGGGCGATCCGGCCAAGGACCAGGCCGACCGCATCGCCGCCCGGGGGGCGCGCGCCTGGGGCCGCTTCCGGCAGGCGGCGGTCTCCTCCTTCGCCTTCGTCGAGGCGGCGGGGCCGGTCTATGCGGTCAAGCTGGTGAAGTCGGCGCTCGGCTTCACCCCAAAGCCCAAGGCCGAACCCGCCCCCGAAGTCATCGGCGGCATGAGCGCCGAGGCCAAGGCCGACACCGGCGCCGCGGTGCTCAAGGCGATGAGCCTCACCAAGGGCCACGGCGAGATCGTCCTCCTGCTCGGCCACGGCGGCAACGTCACCAACAACCCGCACGAGAGCGCCTATCACTGCGGCGCCTGCGGGGGCTACACCGGCGAGGTGAGCGCGCGCCTGCTGGCAATCCTGCTCAACGATCCCGAAACCCGCGCAGGCCTCGCCTCGCGCGGGGTGGAGGTGGCGGAAGATACGCTGTTCGTCGCCGGGCTGCACGACACCACCACCGACACGGTCACGATCTACGACGACCGCCTCCCTCCCGCCCGCGCGAGTGACATCGCCAAGGTTCGCGGCTGGCTGGCGCAGGCGGCCAATGTCGCCCGTGCCGAGCGTGCTCTGCGGATGCCCGGCGCAAGCGGCGAGAGCATCCCTGCCCGTGCCCGCAACTGGGCCGAAATCCGCCCGGAATGGGGCCTTGCCGGATGCGCTGCCTTCATCGCCGCCCCGCGCGCGGCGACGGCGGGCCGCGACCTCGGCGGGCGCGCCTTCCTACATTCCTATGACTGGCAGGCGGACGAAGGCTTCGGCACGCTGGAACTGATCATCACCGCTCCGGTGGTGGTGGCGAGCTGGATCAGCCTCCAGTATTACGGCTCCAGCGTCGCGCCAGAGATGTTCGGCGGCGGCAACAAGCTGATCCACAATGTCGTCGGCGGCATCGGCGTGATCGAGGGCAATGGCGGTCGCCTGCGCGCGGGGCTGCCGTGGCAGGCGGTCCACGATGGCGACGCGCTCCAGCACGAACCGCTGCGCCTCAGCGTGATGATCGAGGCCCCGCGCGAGGAAATGCTGCGCATCCTCGAAAAGCACCCCGGGGTGCGCGCGCTGTTCGACAACGGCTGGCTGCACCTGTTCGCGCTTAAGGACGGCAAGGTCGACGCGCGCTACGTCCCCGGCCTCGCCTGGGCGGACGCCGCGCCGCAGAGCCTCGCTGCCTGACAAGGGCTGCCCGACGGGTCGCAACGTCGGCCCCGCCGCCCGCCTCCGCCATGTGCGCGGTGGCGGGCGGTGCTTCTCAGGGGCGCCGCGGCCATCGTGCATCGGGGCGCGGCGCGCGGGAATATGTGCGAGGGATGATCCGTTCTGCCGGGCAAGAGGCCGCGTGCCATGAACGGAAAAGACCCGCCCGATGCCGACACACCCTGCTGTTCTCTCGCCGCAAGCCGATCTGACGCCGCTGGAGGCTTTCCCCTGGCTGGCGCGGTCTGCCCCGGTCGCCCCCGCCGCTCGCGGGAATAGCCGCAAGGCCCGGCCAGACCACAAGCAGCTGCTGGTCCACGCAGGTCTCGCGGTGGCCTTTGCCGCGCTCTACGCCGGCGTGTCGCTTGGGACGGGCGGGAGCCCCGCCGAAGACCCGCTTCCGGCCCTGCAGCAGACACGCCCGGCCCAAGCCGCTGCGCTCACGAACGCCGCCACAGCTCCGCAGGTCAGCGGAGCGGATGGCGGGGCAGGCGCCGAGACGCTCTCCCGGATACCGGCCACACCGGCCGCCGGGCGGGACGTGCCCGCACTCGCCGCATCGGCGCCCGCCCGCCTCGTCACCCGAAGCCTCGCCCCTCCACCCCGGATCGAGCCGTCCCGCCTCGATGCGGAGCCGGCTGCGACGCTCCCCCCGAGCGGTCCCGCCGCGCCATCAGCAGCCGCGACGGCCGATAGCCCGGTGACAGCGGCCGCGCTGAAGGAGTTCCGGGCCGCCATCGACGAAGGCAAGGACACCGCGCGCGAGGTCATCCGCCTCGGCAACCGCCAGCGCCCCAAGGCTGGCGCCTCTGCCGAGGACATGACCCGCTATCGCCTGAGGCAGCAGAATGCCGAGGCGGCGAAGACCTACCGGTCCTATCTCGACACCCTGGCCCGCACGGTGCGCGCTGCAAAATCGGAGACCGTGACCCGCCAATCACTGGACAGGGCGCGCCAGACACTCGGCTATCTCGCAACGATGCAGGCGGATTCGATGGCCTCGCTGCGCTGACCGCTGTTCCGGTCCAGACCCCTGCCTGCCCTCCTCCAGCCTCGCCCGGACACCCGCCAGAGCGGCACCTGCAAGGGTGTGTCGGGTGAACCAGGGGGATGTGGTGGACAGGGCTGGATTCGAACCAGCGTACGCTTGCACGGGCAGATTTACAGTCTGCTGCCTTTAACCACTCGGCCACCTGTCCACACAGTCCCCTGGCATCAGGGGGGCGTCCCGGGCCTCGTGAGGCCCTGAAATCGTGCGAGTCCCGCTTGGGGCCTGCCGCCGAGAGGCGCCCCTTTGGCGAAGCGTCGCTTGCCTGTCAATGGCCCTGCTGGCAGGGGGCGGTCTGGAATGGCCCAGCCGGGGAACGATGATGAGCAAAGGTGAAAGAAAGCGCGCCCTCAGGGGCCGTGCGGGACGCATGAAGGGCGGGCGCGGTTCGGGCCGGGCGTCGAGCGGGCAGGTGCGCCTGTGGGGCCGCCACGCGGTCGAGGCGGCGCTGAAGAACCCCGAGCGTTCGCATCGCAAGCTGTGGGCGACGCGCGAGGGAATCGACAGCCTCGACGGCGAACTGCCGGCCGATTTCCCGGTCGAATATGCAGACGGGGCCGATCTCGCCCGCCTCGTCGCCAAGGACGCGCCGCATCAGGGGCTGGTGCTGGAATGCGCCCCGCTCGAGGACGTGTTCCTCGACGAGGTCGCGCTGGGCGAGGCGGCGCATCCGATCGTGGTGCTCGACCAGGTGACCGATCCGCACAACGTCGGCGCGATCCTGCGCTCGGCGGCGGCCTTCGGCGCGGCTGCGATCGTGACGCAGGACCGCCACGCCCCGCCCGAGGGCGGCGTGCTGGCCAAGGCCGCCTCGGGCGCGCTCGAGACGGTGCCGTGGGTGCGCGTCGTCAACCTCGCCCGGGCGCTCGAGGAACTGGCCGATGCCGGTTACTGGCGCATCGGGCTGGCGGGCGAGGCCGAGGCGGTGCTCGCCGACATCATGCCCACCGGCCCGCTGGCGATCGTGCTCGGCGCGGAGGGCGAGGGTCTCAGGCACAACATCGCCGCGCATTGCGACGTGCTGGCCAAGCTGCCGATCTCCTCGGCGATCGAGAGCCTCAACGTCTCGAACGCGGCCGCGATTGCGCTTTATGCGGCGGCAACGCGGGGGTAATGTCGGGGCCGAGGGAGGGGAAGCCATGATCATATCGACCACCATCCGCCTGCGCGCGGCGGCGCTGCTTTCGGGGCTCGCACTGGCGCTGGCCGGGTGCTTCATGTCGCCGGGCAAGTTCACGTCCGAGCTCGCGCTGACCGGGCCGGACAGCTTCACCTTCCGCTACGACGGCGAGATCTTCTTCTTCGGCCTCTCCAAGCTCGCGCAGATGGGCGTGGCAGCCGAGGAGGCCTTCACGCCCTCCGAATGCTTCAGCGACGAGACCTTCGAGCCGCGCGAATGCACGAAGGAAGAACTCGACGCGCAACGCGCCGAATGGGACGCAGGTGCCCCCGAGCGCGCGGCCAAGGCGAAGAAGGACGCCGAGGCGATGAAGGCGATCATGGGCGGGATCGACCCGTCCGATCCCAAGGCGGCCGAACAGCTCGTGAAACTGCTCGAACGCCAGAAGGGCTGGAGCCGCGTGGTCCACAAGGGCGACGGGCTGTTCGAGGTGAGCTACGCGGTGAGCGGCACGACCGGCCACGACTTCATGTTCCCGATGATCGAGGGCTTCGCGCCGGTGAACCCCTTCGTCCAGATGTTCCTGCGCGACGGCAGCCAGGCGCGGATCAATGCGCCCGGCTTCGCGATCCAGAACGGCGACAATCCGATCGGCGGCATGGCGGGCGGCATGGGCGCGCTCGCCGGGCTGGCGGCGATGGGTGCGGCAGAAGGGAGCGATACGCCTGCGGTGCCTTCCGGGCCGGTGCTCGAGGGCACCTTCACTATCCGCACGGGGCCGGGCATGCGGATCCTCGCCAACAACACCGACGAAGGGCCCGAGGCGGCTCCCGGCGGCGGCGAGGTGCTGCGCTGGAGCATCTCTCAAGGCACCACCCAGGCCCCCACCGCGCTGATCGCCACCGCGCGCTGAGGCTTGCGCCGCGCGGCAAAGAGAAACCCCGCCGGCCGCGAGGCTGACGGGGTTCGCTCGTGCCGGAAAGGCGCGTCAGGCGCGGATCAGTTGACCGCGTCCTTCAGACCCTTGCCCGCCTTGAACTTGGGCTGGTTCGAAGCCTTGATCTTCATCGGCTCGCCGGTGCGCGGGTTGCGCCCGGTCGAGGCCTTGCGCTTGGCGACCGAGAAGGTGCCGAAGCCCACCAGCCGCACCTCGTCGCCGCCCGAAAGCGCCTTGGTGATCGCGTCGAACACGCTTTCGACGGCATTCGAGGCATCGTTCTTGGAAAGTCCGCTTGCGTCGGCAACGGCGCTGATAAGGTCGTTCTTGTTCATCGGGGACCCCCTCGCTTCAGGATTTCGTTGTGTGGGTGAATCGCGCTTGTCGAAAGCCGGCAAATTGAGACCTTTTTGCTAGGGCTGTCAAAGGCAAATGCCCCCTGTCGGGCAGCCCCTGCAAAAAGCCGTGCAACTTCCCGCGCCTAACATGGGTTGGACGCGCAAGCGGTCTGCACAAAATGCGTCTTCGAAAATGCGACCCTGCCGCGAATCACGGCAAGAGCGGCCCTATTAGCGGGTCAATGGGCGGTTGGCACCTCTCCCGATGCACCCGATGCGCCCGAAGCGGTGGGAGCCGGCTGGCTGGCGAGATCGTCGGCCTCGGTCCATTCGATCGGTTCGAGCGGCTCGGTCAGCGCGCGGGCGAGCACCTCGTCGACGTGGGCGACCGCGATGATCTCCAGCCCTTCCTTGGCATTGGCAGGGATCTCGGCGAGATCCTTGACGTTCTCCTCGGGGATGAGGACGGTCTTGATGCCCCCGCGCAGCGCGGCCAGCAGCTTCTCCTTCAGCCCGCCGATCGCCAGCACCCGGCCCCTGAGCGTGACCTCGCCGGTCATCGCCACGTCGGGGCGCACCGCGACGCCGGTGAGGGTCGACACGATCGAGGTGACCATGCCGATCCCCGCGCTCGGCCCGTCCTTGGGCACCGCGCCCTCGGGCAGGTGGATGTGGATATTGCGGCGCTGGAAAAGGCTCGGCCGGATGCCGTAGGCCGGCGCGCGCGCCTTCACGAAGCTGAAGGCGGCCGCGACGCTTTCGTTCATCACCTGGCCCAGCTTGCCGGTGGTCTTGATCTCGCCCTTGCCCGGGGTGGTGACGCTCTCGATGGTGAGCAGCTCGCCGCCGACCGAGGTCCACGCCAGCCCCGTCACCGCGCCGACCTGCGGCTCCTCCTCCGAGACGCCGTGCTTGAAGCGGCGCACGCCGGAGAAGTCGCCGAGGTTCTCGGGCGTGATGGTGACGCTCTGCTCCTTGCCTTCGAGGATCTGCCGCAGGCTCTTGCGCGCCAGCTTGGCGATCTCGCGCTCGAGAGTGCGCACCCCCGCCTCGCGGGTGTAGTAGCGGATGAGATCGCGCAGGGCCTCCTGCGTCAGGGTGAACTCGCCCTTCTTCAGCCCGTGCGCCTTGACCTGCTTTTCGATCAGGTGCCGTTCGGCAATCTCGACCTTCTCGTCCTCGGTATAGCCCTCGAGCCGGATGATCTCCATGCGGTCGAGCAGCGGCTGGGGAAGGTTGAGGCTGTTCGCGGTGCACACGAACATGATGTCCGAAAGGTCGAGGTCCAGCTCCAGATAGTGATCCTGGAACTTGGCGTTCTGCTCGGGATCGAGCACCTCGAGCAGCGCCGAGGCCGGATCGCCGCGGAAATCCTGACCGAGCTTGTCGATCTCGTCGAGCAGGAACAACGGGTTGCTGGTCCCGGCCTTCTTCAGGTTGGCGACGATCTTGCCCGGCATCGAGCCGATATAGGTGCGCCGGTGGCCGCGGATCTCGGCCTCGTCGCGCACGCCGCCGAGCGACTGGCGCACGAATTCGCGGCCCGTCGCCTTGGCGATCGACTTGCCCAGCGAGGTCTTGCCCACGCCCGGGGGGCCGACGAGGCACAGGATCGGCCCCTTCAGCTTGTTGGTGCGCGCCTGCACCGCGAGGTATTCGACGATGCGGTCCTTGACCTTCTCGAGCGCGTAGTGATCGGCATCGAGCACCGCCTGGGCGCGCGCGATGTCCTTCTTCAGCTTCGACTTTCTGCCCCACGGCAGGCCGAGCAGCACGTCGAGATAGTTGCGGATGACGGTCGCCTCGGCGCTCATCGGCTGCATCGAGCGCAGCTTCTTCAGCTCGGCCTGAGCTTTCGCCTTGGCTTCCTTGGAAAGCTTGGTCTTCTCGATCTTCTCGGCGAGTTCGGCGATCTCGTTGCCCTCGCCGTCATCGCCGCCGCCCAGTTCCGACTGGATCGCCTTCAGCTGCTCGTTGAGGTAGTATTCGCGCTGGGTCTTCTCCATCTGGCGCTTCACGCGCCCGCGGATGCGGCGCTCGACCTGGAGGACGGACAACTCGCCTTCCATGAAGGCCATGACGAGTTCCAGCCGCTTGAGCGGGCTCGCCTCGGTCAGAAGGCTCTGCTTGTCCGCCACCTTGGCGCTGATCGCGGCCGCGATGGTGTCGGCGAGCTGCCCGGCATCATCGACCTCGCCGAGATCGACGCCCGCATCCTCGCCCATCTTCTTGTTGAGCTTCACATATTCGCCGAACTGCTCGGTCACCTGCCGCATCAGCGCGGTAACCTCGCTGCCCGACACGGTTTCGGGCTCGATCGGCTCGACCTCGGCAAGGAGATACGTTCCGGCTTCCTCGAGCGCCGCCAGCCGCGCGCGGGTCTTCCCCTCGACCAGCACGCGCACCGTGCCGTCGGGCAGCTTCAACAGCTGGAGCACCTGCGCGATCACGCCGACATCGTAGAGGTCGTCGCCCTCGGGATCGTCGCAGCCCGGATCGAGCTGGGCGATGAGGACGATGTCCTTGGAGGCTTCCATCGCCGCCTCGAGCGCCGCAACCGACTTGTCGCGCCCGACGAAGAGGGGAACGACCATGCCGGGGAAGACGACGATGTCGCGCAGGGGAAGAAGGGGATAGGTCTGGGTCATGCCCGAGATATGGGAAGGGCCACGCGGTCCCGCAATGGGGCACGGGGGCTAGCCTGTGGACGGTCGCCCCGCCCTGCCGCAAGGAGGGCGGAGCGGTCCGCGGGGCTTTCCCACAGGCGTACGGCGCGGAAGGGTGGTCGGGCTCTTTCCCATCCCTGGTTCGCTGGCACGCAGGGGAAAAACGCCGCGCACAGTGTCAACTTCGGTTTTGGTCCGGAAGCTTCTGAATTGGATCCGGAATTCCTGTAGGATTGCGAAGTTTACAGTGTCAACTTTGTAAACTTCGCACGGCCCCGGCCCTTACCCCAGCCCGGGCAGGTTGAACCCGGGCGGAAGGCCCATCGAGCCCTGCATCTCGCGCATCTGCTGTTCCGAGACGCGGTCGGCCCGGTCGCGGGCGTCGTTGAAGGCAGCCGCCACGAGGTCCTCGAGGATCTGCTTGTCGTCGGGCACCATCAGGCTGTCGTCGATCGACACGCCGAGGATGCGGCCCTTGGCGCTGGCGCGGACCTTGACGAGGCCGCCGCCGGCGCTGCCCTCGACCTCGATCGAGTCGAGCTTCACCTGCATCTCGTTCATCTGCTTCTGGATGGTCTCGGCGGCCTTCTGGGCTGCGGCCATCATCTCTTCCATCGATTTCATCGCGGGGGTCTCCTCAGTTCCACGGGGGGCTGCCGCCAGCAGCGGCACGGGGGGCGGTGCCGATCAGCTCGGCATCGGGGAAGGCCTCGAAGGCGGCCTTGACGAGCGGGTCGGACCGGATGCGCGCATCCTCGGCGGCGGCGGCGGCCTCGGCGGTCTCGCGCAGGGAAGGCTGCGCTTCCCCGGTGCCGCGCTCGACCTGCCAGCGCTTGCCCGTCAGCCTGAACAGCGCTTCGCGGATGTCGGGCGCGGGGTCGTCGGGGAAGCTGTCGGCCTGCTGGTAGACGAGGCGTTCGGGGCCGAGTTCGATCACCCGCACCCGGTCGCGCATGATCTGGGCGACGCGCAGCTGGCCCGAGGCATCGACCTCGTCGACCAGCGCGGCCCATGATCGGGCGGGCGCGGCGGCGGCCGGAGCCGTGGCGGGCGCGCCGTCCGGTCCGGCGGCGGGGGCAGCGGCGATCCCGTTGGCGGCGAGTTCCTCGATCCGCTTCGCCAGCTTGCCCGGATCGGGCATCTGCGCGGCATGGAGGATGCGCAGCAGGGCCATCTGGAGCGAGACCAGCGGATCGGGGCCGGTGCGCACCTCGTCGTGGCCCTTGAGCAGCAGCTGCCACAGGCGGTGCAGTTCCCCCGCCCCCATCCGTCCGGCGAAATCGGCGAGCGCCCGGCGCTCGTCCTCCGCCGGGGCCTCGGGCTCGGTGCCGGAGACCTGCGCCAGCGTGATACGGTGGACGAGGTCCATCAGCGCCCGCATCAGCGCGAGCGGCTCGACGCCGAGGGCATATTGCTCCTCGACCGCGGCGAGCAGCGCCTTGGCATCGCCTTCGAGCAGGTGCCCGAGCAACCGGCGCTGCGCGCTCTTGTCGGCGAGGCCGAGCATGTCGCGGACCCGGGAAGCGGCGACCTTGCCCTCGCCGTCGAGGTCGGCATGGGCGATCGCCTGGTCGAGGATCGAGAGGCCGTCGCGCACCGACCCTTCGGCGGCGTTGGCGATGATGTTGAGCGCCTCGCCCTCCGCCTCGACACCTTCGAGGGCGCAGACCTTGGCGAAGTGCTCCGCGAGTAGCTGCGCCGGGATGCGCCGCAAGTCGAAACGCTGGGTGCGGCTCAGCACGGTGACGGGGAGCTTGTCGACTTCAGTGGTGGCGAAAAGGAACTTCACATGCGGCGGGGGTTCCTCAAGTGTCTTGAGCAACGCATTGAAAGCATTGCGCGACAGCATGTGGACTTCGTCGATGATGTAGATCTTGTAGCGCGCCGAGACCGCGGCATAGCGCACCTGCTCGATGATCTCGCGTACGTCGTCGACGCCGGTGTTGGAGGCCGCGTCCATCTCGATCACGTCGATGTGGCGGCCTTCCGCGATCGCGGTGCAGGGCTCGCACTGACCGCAGGGATCGATCGTCGGCCCGCCCTGCCCGTCAGGCCCGACGCAGTTCAGCGCCTTGGCGATGAGGCGCGCGGTCGAGGTCTTGCCGACCCCGCGCACCCCGGTCATCAGGAAGGCATGGGCCAGCCGGTCGCGGGCGATGGCATTGGCGAGGGTTCGCACCATCGCCTCCTGCCCGATCAGCTCGGAGAAAGTCTGCGGGCGGTACTTGCGGGCGAGAACGCGGTACGGCTGTGCGGCGCCCGGCTTCGGCGCGGCGGGCGTCGGTGCGGGCGCAGCTGCGGGCGCGGGCGCGGGCGCGGGATCGCCGAAAAGGGCGTTCTGCCCCGCAGCCTCGAGCTCGGCGAGGCTCGGACCCGTCTCTTCCTCGGGCAATTCAGGATCGGAATCGTTCATCGCCCGCCATCTTAGGCCCGGCATCGCCCAATGTCGAAGATTCGCGGGCGGTCATCACCCGAACTCCGCACGCGCCTCGGCCTTGACTCCGGTTGCAATTCGCAATTGAAATGGCGCCCAAGCGAGACCGTCATGAGCATCATTCCGGACCGAATGACCGACAGCCATACCGGCCCTCTCGTGGTGTTCCTGATCGGCATGCGGATCAACCACTTCCACAAGGTCGGCCGGTGGTGGCCGGTGTTCCGGGCGATGGGCCCGATGATCCGCGAACTCAGCCGCAATCCCGAGAGCGGGTTCCTCGGCACGGAGTTCGCCCTGTGCTCCCCGCGCCAGATTTTGCTGCTCCAGTACTGGCGCGATTTCGACAGGCTCGAGGCCTATGCCCGCAACCGCGACGCGCAGCACTGGCCGGCATGGACCGCCTTCAACCGCAGGATCGGCAATGACGGGACGGTGGGGATCTACCACGAGACCTACGTCGTCGCGGCCGGCGCTCACGAGACGGTCTATGGCAACATGCCGCCCTTCGGCCTCGGGCGCGTCAGCGGGCTGGTGCCGGCGACCGGATCGCGCAATGCCGCGCGCGAGCGGATGCGCGCGGGTTCCGGAGCTTTCGCCGACGATGCATGAGGAAGGAGCCGGGCGACCCGCCGCAATCCACCTGGGCTGCTGCCTTCCGGCCCTGACCCGGTGAGCGGACGCAAACGTCCACCCGACTCCCGGGTGGGCATATGGCGCCCGGCAGGCGAAACGTCAACTCAGCGGAAATTGTCCGCGTAGGCCTGGAGCTTCAACCGCCGCGGCGGCGTGGCGATCACGCGCGCAGGGATGCCGTATTTCTCGGCATAGGCACGCGCCGCATCCTTCGACGGGAAGGTGAGCTTCACTTGCGACTGCGTGTCGGCGCTCCCGGTCCAGCCCATCAGCGGATCGGCGAAGCGTGCCTCGGACTGCTCGAACTCCAGCACCCATTCATCGGTATGGGCCTTGCCGGACTGCATCGCGTGCTTGGGCTTCTGGTAGATACGTGCGCTCATGGCCCGCCCTTAGATCACGAATCGCTGCGGTTGAAGGCGTTTTTGGTCTTCATGCTCGGCTTTTCCAGCCACGGCTGATCGGGCCAGCGATGCTTGGGATAGCGGCCCTTCATGTCCTTGACCACGTCGCGCCAGCTGCCGCGCCAGAAGCCGGGAAGGTCGCGGGTCGACTGGATCGGGCGGCCCGCCGGGCTGGTGAGCTTGAGCAGCAGCGGGGTGCTGCCGATCATCGGCTGCGTGTCGAGCCCGAAGAGGCCCTGAACCCTGACCTCGACGCTCGGCGCGTCGTCGCCTGCGTAGTCGATGGCGTGGCGCGTGTCGGCGGGCGAGGTGAAGTGGGTGGGCGCAGCCTTGTCGAGCATGGCGCGGGCATTCCAGTCGAGCAGCCCCAGAGCGGCCTCGGCTAAGCGATGCGGCGGCAGGTCGAGATCGCGACGGCCCGCCAGCAGCGGGGCGAGCCACTCGCCGGCACGCGCAGACAAGGCCTCGGGCGAAAGCGCCTCAACCCCGGCGAAGCGGGCGCGGGCGAGGAAGCCTTCGGGCATGAGTTCGCCCAGTTTCTCCAGCGCTTTTTCCACGAGGATATCCACAAGCAGCGCCGGATTGGGCGCAGGCTCAGGTACGCTTGCCAGCACGATCGCCCCGAGCCGCCGCTCGCGCCGGGCTTCGACCCGGTTCTTCTGCTCGTTCCAGCGGGTTGTGACGCGTTCCTGAAGTTCGTCCACAAACAGGGCCGCGATGCGGTCGGACGCGATCTCCGCCCCCGCCGTGATGCGCGCACCCTTGGCCTGACCCTGCGCATCGCCGATCACGATCCATTCGGCCCGCGCGAGCGGTGAGGCGGAGTCGAGGATATAGCCCCTCCCCCCGGCACTGATCCAGCTCTCGCCCGAAGGGTCGCGGCGGCGGGCGACGAAATCGGGACGGGCGAGCGCGAGGGCTTCGGCAGCATCCTGCGCGGGGCTCGTGCCGATAACGCCTGCAAGTTTGGCCGCCTGCCCTGCCCAACCCCTCGCAATCCCAGCCGCTGCGCTGCTGCGCGGCGCGCGGTCGCCGCGCCAGCGGGCGAGGCGCTGCATCAGGTCCTCGCCGCGCCCACCGAGGCCGCGTTCCTGGAGCAGCATCACCAGCCGCGCGGCATCCTCGCCGCAACCCGCCGCAGCGCCGTGGAGCACGGCGGCGGCCTGATCGGGGGCCATCGGCAGGCTCGCCACGGCTTGCCCGAGCGGCGTGATCCGCCCGCCTGCGTCGAGCGCGCCCAGCGCCTCAAGCGCCCGCCGCGCGGCGGCGACGGAAGCCTCGGGGGGCGGGTCGAGCCACGGCAGGCTGGCGGGATCGGCAGTGCCCCATTTCGCCAGCCGCAGCAGCAGTGGTGCAAGGTCGGCCTGCAAGATTTCGGCCGGCGCGAATTCGGGCCGGCCGGCGTGGCCCGCCTCTTCCCACAGGCGGTAGGCAACGCCCGGCCCCTGCCGCGCCGCCCGCCCCGCCCGCTGCGCCGCCGAGGCTTGCGAGGCGCGGCGGGTGACGAGATGCGTGGTCCCCGCCGCGCGGTCGAATTCGGCAAGGCGCGCGAGGCCGCTGTCGACCACCACGCTCACCCCGTCGAGGGTCAGCGAGGTCTCGGCAATCGCGGTCGCAAGGACGATGCGTCGCCGACCTTCGGGATCGCGACGGATCGCGGCGCGCTGGGCGGCGGGTTCGATCTGGCCGTGGAGCGGGTGGATCGGGGTGCCTGCGAGGCGCGGCTCCAACCGCTCGCGCACCCGCTCGATCTCGCGCACGCCCGGCAGGAAGGCGAGAATGTCGCCTGTTTCCTCGCGCCACGCAGTGAGAACGGCACCGGCCATGCGACCCTCGATCGCCTGCGAAGCATCGCCGCCAAGCCACTTTATCGACAAGGGAAAGCTGCGCCCCTCGCTTTCGATCACGGCCGCGCCCTCGCCGAGCAGCCGGGCAAAGCGCGCACCGTCGATCGTGGCCGACATCACGAGCACGCGCAGGTCCTCGCGCAGCACGGCGCGGGTCTCCAATGCCAGCGCAAGGCCCAGATCACTGTCGAGCGCGCGCTCGTGCGCCTCATCGAACAGCACCGCCGAGACACCGGGCAATTCCGGGTCCTCCACCAGCCGGTTCACCAAGATCGCCTCGGTCACGACGAGTATGCGGGTGCGCGCGGAGACCTTGCTGTCGAGCCGGGTCATGTAGCCGACCGTCTCGCCCGGCTTCTCGCCGAGCAGTTCCGCCATGCGCTCGGCGGCGGCGCGGGCTGCGACGCGGCGCGGCGAGGTGAGGATGATCTGGCCGGTGCACCACGCCTCGCCCAGCAGATCGGGCGCGACAGCGGTGGTTTTCCCCGCCCCCGGCGGCGCGATCAGCACGGCAGCGCCTGCCCCGGCCAGGGCGGCGCGGATCTGCGGCAGTACGGCGTGAATGGGAAGGTCGGGCTTCACGCCCCGCCCGATAGCTTGCTCAATGCCCCCGCGCGACCGCGAATTGCGCGGCTTCCGCCATCGCCTGACGCGCCTTGCCGTCCGGGAAGATCGAGATCGCGTCGATCGCACGGTGCGCGAAGTGGCGCGCCCGTTCGCGCGTGTCCTCGACCGCGTTGTGCCGGCCGATCAGCCCTATCGCATGGGCGAGGTCCGCGTCGGAGGTGCGGTGGCCGAGGATCGCGTCCTTCCAGAACCGGCGCTCTTCCTCGTTGCCGCGGGCATAGGCGAGGATCACCGGCAGGGTCATCTTGCCCTCACGGAAATCGTCGCCCTGATCCTTGCCCATCTCGGCGGCATCGGAATCGTAGTCGATCGCATCGTCCACCAGCTGGAAGGCGACCCCGAGATTGCGCCCGTAGGCCTCGAGCGCGCGCTCCTGCTCCTCCGAGCACTCCGCCACAACCGCGCTGATCTGGCTGGCGGCGGCGAACAAGGCGGCGGTCTTGGCGCCGATGATGTGGAGGTATTGTTCCTCGCTCGTGGTGATCTGGCGCTGGGCGGAAAGCTGCGAGACCTCGCCCTCCGCGATCACCGCGCTTGCCCGCGAAAGGATCGAGAGGACGCGCAAGGAGCCGTCCTCGGTCATCAGTTCGAAGGCGCGGGAGAACAGGAAATCGCCGACCAGCACGGTCGCGGGATTGCCGAAGATGATGTTGGCCGCCGCCTTGCCGCGCCGCAGCTCGCTGCCGTCGACCACGTCGTCGTGGAGCAGCGTGGCAGTGTGGATGAACTCGACCGCGGCGGCGAGCTTGTGGTGGCGCGTGCCCTTGTAGCCGACCAGCTCCGCCCCAGCGAGGGTCAGCATCGGCCGCAGCCGCTTTCCGCCGCCGCTGATGAGGTGCCCGGCGAGGCGCGGAATGAGCGGGATCTCGCTCTGCATCCGCTCGAGGATGACGGCGTTGACCGAATTCATGCCCGCTGCCGTGAGCGACAGCATGGGATCGAGTGTCGGTGCCTTGCGCGGCAGGGGAATGATGTCGGCACTCATGCTGGCCAAGGCTCTAGGGCGGCCCCAGCGTGCTTGGCAAGCGCAGAATTGCTGCTAATCCTGCGCCCCATGTCGCATGATCCGCAACACTCCGGCGCGCCCGATCCGGTGCTCGCGGCCTTCCGCAAGAGCATCGACAACATCGATGCGGCGCTGATCCACATGCTCGCCGAGCGGTTCCGGATCACCCAGGCCGTGGGCGAATACAAGGCCAAGGCGACCCTCCCCCCTGCCGATCCGGATCGCGAGGCCCGCCAGATCGCGCGGCTGCGGAAGCTGTCGGAAGAGGCTGATCTCGACCCCGAATTCTCCGAGAAGTTCCTGCGCTTCATCATCGACGAGGTGATCCGCCACCACGAGCGCGCGCAGGCGGGCTGAGGCGCGTCAGGGCGTCTCGTCCTGCGGCGGCTCGCTGGGCGGAAGAGCGGGCAGCGGCGTCGCCTGATCGCGCAGGCTTTCGAGCAGTTCGGCGCGCTCGCGCAGGATCCGGGCCTGGTTGCGGGTGAGGCGCTCGGTCTCGCCATTGGCGAGCAGGACGAACCGTCCCCGCCGCGCCTGGATGATTGGCGCGCCGAGACAGGTGGCGTCGCGCCCCAGTTCCTCGTCGCATTGCGGGCCGATCCCCGTGCGGTCGAGGGTCGGCACAGCATAGGGATTGTTGAAGACGGTGCGCTCGCCCGCCTGCGGGTCAGGGCTGGCGCAGCCGGTCAGCGCGGTTGCGGCGAGGATCATGCTGCACCTTGCCTTGCCCATGCTCCGACCCTTCCTCCACGAACGGCTTTTCAATGGCTTGCCAGCCGTGAACTGCGGGTGAACCGGATAAACCGGGCAAGGGCACGCAGGCTCTTGGGCGAGCCTGCGTGCCCCCGCGCGCTCCATCGGGGATGGCAGGGCTGCGGGGCGGCCAAGCCTGCCTGGCAGCGCGCGGAGCGGGTCGGTCAGCCGCGCGGACGGCGGCCGCGGGGCGGCTTGGCGCCCTGCGGCCTGCTGCGCGAGACGCTATGGTTCACCTGTCCGTCGCCGCGGGTGGTGGCGCGGCTGCGGGAGCCGATCACCTCGCCGGCGGAATTGGTAACGCTCTGGCTCGCCTGCGAATTGCCCTGGCCGTCACGGCTGCGGCTTCCCGCAACGCCATAGCTCTGCCCCCTCGCACCCGTGGCGGTGCCTTCGAAGGTCGAGCCGTTCTCGGTCCGCGTGCGCTCCCCGGCGAAGCTGCGCGAATTGCCGCGCGGGCCGGTCTGGACGACATCGACGGTGGCGCCCGTACCGGTCCGCTGGCGCACCGCGCCGCTGGTGGCGGTGTTGCCCGTGGCGGTGCTGGTCACACTGCGGTCCCGCGTGGCGGTGCCGGTGTCGGGGTTGACGGTGGTGGTCTGGATGGCGCTGACATTGGGGCCTTCATAGGTCTTGGTGCGGCTCTGCTCCTGCGCGGCAAGAGGCGCGGCGAAGGCCAGCGCGGTCAGCGAGGCGAGCATCAGACGGGTCTTGAACATGACAGATTCCTCCGTGCGAACATGGGTTTGCGGGGTCTCCGGCAGGCAAGGGGGTGATGCCGCCGGTGACATGGAGGAAACGTGGCGGGGGCGATGACCCTTCGCGCCGGGTGCGGTTTTTCGCTCAGTTCTGCGGGACAACGCCGGGTTCGTCCGGAGCCGTGCCGGATCGGGACAGGTCGGTGCCCGCATCGGGTGAGGCAGGGGCCGGCGCGGCACCTTGCAGACGTTCGGCACGAAGCTGGCGCCATTCCTCGATCAGGGCGCGGCGCTCCTCGGGAGAGGCCTGCTGCAAGGCGCGGCGCCGTTCCTCGGGCGGCATCCGGCGCAGGCGTCCGATCCGTTCGCGGCGTTCGAGCGTGCGGCGGTCCTCGCGCAGCGGCCGGAGGATGTCCTCGCGGGTCAGGGCTTCCCCGCTTTCGACCCTTCGCTCCATTTCCTCGCGTCGCACCTTCACCCGCTCGTCGAAAGCCTGTTCGCGGCGCGTGCGGGCGTCCTCGATCCGCTGGCGCAGGCGAGCCTCCTGCTCTGCGGTCGGCACCGGCAGGCCGGCGGCGCGGCGACGCTCGATTTCGCTGGCGATGCGCTGGTCGATGATCTGGCCACGCTCCTCGCGGCGGCCCTTGCGCACCTCGTCGATGCGGCGGAAGGCCTCGCCGAGTTCCTCGGGCGTGTCGATCGGGCCGACGATTGCGACGGGGGCCGGGGTGACGGGATCGGCAGCAGCGGGGCGCGGCGTCGACGGCGCGGGCGCCGGCGCGGCGGCGGCCGTGCCGGTCAGGCTCGCCCAGACCTTGCCCGCCGAGGGCACGGGAAGATCGAGCCGCCCGAGCAGACCCGTCGCCGCCGCCGCCGTGGCGAGCGCACCGAAACTGGCGAGGCCGATCGCGATGCGCCGCCCCATCCGCCAGCCCCGCCCGCCGCGCGTCGGGCGGCGCAACTCGGGCAGCGGTGCCAAGGTCGTCGCGGGCCGCGCCTCGGCAGCCGCAAGGACGCGATCGGCAAAGCCCGCCGACAGCGGGGGCGGCGCATAGCCGTCGAGCGCCCGCGCGAGCGGGCTGCCGGGACGGATCGGCGCGCCCTGGTCCTGATCGTTCACGCTCATCGCGTGCCTCCTTGCGCCGCGAAGGCCTGGCGCAGCGCCGCCCGGGCGCGATGCAGCAGGGATTCGAAGGCCTTGATGTTCATCTCCATCGCCTCTGCCGCCTCGGCATTGGACAATTCCTCGTAATAGGTCAGCACGATCGCCGCGCGCTGGCGCTCGGGGAGCGCAAGCACGAGACGACGGGCCAGCCCGTCGCGCTCGTCCGCCTCGATCAGCGCGTCGGCGAGCGGCGCCTCGTCCTCGCGGTCGGGGACCTCGCCATCCGACAGCCGCCGCGACCGGCGCAGGCGGTCAATGGCGAGATTCGTCACCACCCGCTGCAACCACCCGCCGAGCCGCAGGGTGCCCGCCGCCTGGCTGCCGGCCGGATGACGCGCCGCGATCGCCGGGGCCTGGTCCCACAGCCGCAGGCACGCCTCCTGCACGATGTCCTCCGCCTCGTGCGCGTCGCCCGTCATCCGGAAGGCGGTGCGGTGCAGAGCGCCTGCGTGCCGCGCGATGATGTCGCGCAGCGCCGCGGGGTCGCGGGCCGCCAGCCGCGCCGCCAGCGCCGCATCATCGCCGGGGCCGGCGACACGCGGTGCACGGAGGGAAGGCTCGCTGCCTGCAGTCATCTCGTCTCGCGCAAATGGCCCCGTTTGCGTCAGTCTGTCGCGGCCTCAACGCTGCGCCTGCCGGAACCCTTCGCGGCCGGCGCGCGAAATCAGTCAGCGCGCGGCAGTCGCAGCTCGACCAGCAGGCCGCCGAGATCCTCGCTTTCGCGCAACGCCACGCTGCCGCCGTAGATTTCCGCCACGTCGCGGACGATCGCAAGGCCGAGACCCGTGCCGGGCTTGTCGGTGTCGAGCCTCACCCCGCGGTCAAAGATGCGGATGCGCTCGGCCTCGGGGATGCCCGCGCCGTCATCCTCGACCCAGATGAGGCACATCTTCGGATCGCGCGGGGCCTCGTCCTCGTCGGGATCGATGGTGACGAACACGCTTCCGCCGCCATATTTCGCAGCGTTCTCGATCAGGTTGCCGAGCAGTTCGTCGAGGTCCTGCCGCTCCAGCGCAACCGTCGCGGTCTTGTCTCCGGCGATGTCGAGGCGCCCTTGGGGATAGAGCCGCTCGACGGCGCGACGCACCGCCTCTGCGCTCGCCATGACATTGGTGCGCGCATGACCCACCGCCCGGCGACCGACGGCACGGGCACGGGCGAGGTGGTGGTCGACATGGCGCTGCATGGTGCGCGTCTCGCGCATCACCGCATCGCCGAGATCCGGCGCCCGGGCGGTGGCGGCGTTGGTGAGCACGGTCAGGGGGGTCTTGAGCGCGTGGGCGAGATTGCCCGCATGGCGGCGCGCTTCCTCGGCCTGCTTCTCGGAGTGTTCGAGCAGTGCGTTCAGTTCCTCCACCAGCGGCTGCACTTCCAGCGGCAGGGGATCGGTGATGCGGTTCGCGCCCGTGGTGCGCAGGTTCTGGATCGCCGCACGCACCCGCCTCAGCGGCGAAAGGCCGTAGCGCACCTGCATCACCGCCATCAGCAGCAGGCCGAGGCCGAGGATGGCGAAGCTCCAGATCAGGATCAGCCGCACGCGCCCGATCTGCGTGTCCATCTGCTCGGTGGCGCTGGCGACCGCGAAGGTCCAGCGGGTCTCGCTCCCCGGCAGAATGATGGTCCGCTCGGCGATCCGCAGCGGCTCGCCGGGGAACTGGTCGGAATTGTAGAAATGAACCTCGCTGTCGAAATGGTCGCCCTCGGCCTCGACACCCTGAAGGCGCAGCGTGCGGTCCCACAGGCTGCGCGAGGGCCAGGGATCGTGCCCGACGCCGCTGACCTGCCAGTAGAGCCCGCTGCCAGGCTCGAGGAACCGCTGGTCGCCGAGCGTGCGGTAGAATTGCACTTCGCCGAAGGCGTCGATCTCCGCGGCGGAGATCATGGCGGTGAGGATGTAATCGAGCTGCTCGTCGAAATTGGCCTCGACCTGCGTCGTCAGGGTGCGTTCGAGCGCGATGCCGCCGCCGAGCAGGAGCACGGAGATCCACCCGGCCGCGATTAGCGTCATGCGCCGGGCGAGGCTGGCGCGGGGCCTTGCGCCGGGCGGCGGCGGGGCGCTCTCTTCCGGCACGATCACGGCCCCGCCCGCAGGCAAGGCTGGTGCGCCATCGCCGCCGGCTGCCGGCGCCTCAGGCGCGCGGCTGGTCGGCGGGGTCGTCGAGGCTGTAACCGAGGCCACGGATCGTCGTAATCACGTCTGCGCCGAGCTTCTTGCGGATGCGGGTGACGAAGACTTCGATGGTGTTCGAATCCCGGTCGAAATCCTGGTCGTAGATGTGCTCGATCAGTTCGGTGCGGCTCACCACCTTGCCCTTGTGGTGCATCAGGTAGCTGAGCAGCTTGTATTCCTGCGCGGTGAGCTTCACCGGCTCGCCGGCCAGCGTCACCCGGCCCGAACGGGTGTCGAGCCGCACGTCGCCTGCGGTCAGTTCGGACGAGGTGTTGCCCGAGGCGCGGCGGATCAGGGCGCGCAGGCGGGCGATCAGTTCCTCGGTCTGGAAGGGCTTGGCGAGGTAATCGTCGGCCCCCGCATCGAGGCCCGCCACCTTGTCCGACCAGCTATCGCGCGCGGTCAGCACCAGCACCGGGAAGGTGCGCCCCTCGCGCCGCCACATGCCGAGCACGGTCAGCCCGTCGATCTCGGGCAGGCCGAGGTCGAGCACCACCGCGTCGTAATCCTCGGTCGAGCCCATGAAGTGCCCGTCCTCGCCATCGGTCGAAAGGTCGACGGCATAGCCCTGCCCTTCGAGTGTCGCCTTGAGCTGGGCGCCGAGAGTGGGTTCGTCTTCGACGATCAGAATGCGCATGATCCACCAATTTCCTGCGTGTTGATGGGCCGCGTGGTGCGCTTTTGGCGCGGGGGCGTCAAGCGAACCCCTCGCGCGCCCGGCCCTGCTGTCCCCCGCCGATTGCCCATGCGTCCGGCCGTCAGCGCGAGCGGCCGATGATCCGCCCGGTGCGGGCATCGACATCGACATAGGTCACGCGGCCATCCTTGATGAACTTGAGACGATAGGCCCGCGCGGTCGAATCGTAGGCGAAGCCGAGATATTCGGCATCGCGCATCGTCGGCAGGATCCGCGCCTCGATCTCGCCCGAGCGCATGATCGTGCCCGCCTGCGCCTCGCGGCGCGCCTCGCCCTGGTCGCCGCGCGCCTGCTCCTGGGCGCAGGCGGGGGAACCGGCGAGGACGGCGGCGGCAAACAGGCCGGATATCAGGGCGGAACGGAGTTTCATCACACGATCATGCCTAGGCTGTGTCCATTGAACAAGCCGTGAATGGTTCAGCGCGGCGTTGCGGCGCCGCCCTGGCCGACCAGCTCGTAGGTGACGGTGACGCTGATCCCCGCCGCCACCAGCCCGGGCTGCACAGGCGGCGGCGCGGCGGCGACGTCCAGCGAACGCTTGGCCATCATCATCTCGGGCATGGGCCCGCTGCCCGCCATGCTCTCGCTGATCGCGAGCACCCTGACGCCCTCGTAGCCGAGCATTGTGGCATAGGCCTCGGCCTGCCCGGCGGCACGCGCCAGGGCCCGCTTGCGCGCCTCGGCCTTGGCCGGCTCGTCATTGTCGATGCCGAAGCTCGGGCCGCTGAGGTCGGTCGCCCCGGCCTCGACCAGCGCATCGAGCACCCGTCCGGTATCGTCGATCTTGCGCAGCACCACGCTGACCCGGTTCGCCGCCTGATAGCCGCGGAACACCTGACGCTGGGTCTGCTGGTCGTAGTCGTAGCGGGCGTTGAGGTTGATGCCGGTCGTCTGGATGTCACTCTCGGCGATGCCGAGCGCCTTGATGCGCGCGACAACCTTCTGCATCTCTTCCGAATTCTGGCGCAGCGCCGCGGTCGCGGTGGGCGCCTCGGTGGTGACGCCCGCACCGATCGTGGCGGTGTCTGGCGCGACCTCGACGCTCTCGAACACGTTGAGTTCGACCACTGGCCCAGCAGGGGCGATGGTGACCTGCGGCGCAGCCGCCGCCGCGACGGGCAGGGCCAGCGACGAGGCGGCGGCGAGAGCGAGGGCGGGCTTGATCATGGTGCAGCATCCTTCTTCGGTTCGCCGCGCCCTTGGACCGGACGGCCTTTCGCGCGACTGAACCGGATCGCGGCAGCGGGCTTGCCGCCGGCCAGCCCAGTCCCTAGGGGCTGCGCACCATGGCGCAACCACCCATCTTCTCGTTCGAGGGCCTCGCCTTGCAACAGGGCGGGCGCTGGCTGTTCGGCGGCCCGACCCCGACGACGGGCGCCGCCCCGATCGATCTCCATGTGCTCCCCGGCGACCGGCTGGCGCTGATCGGGAGGAACGGGGCGGGCAAGACGACGCTCCTGCGGCTCATCACCGGGCGGATCGAGGCGGACCGCGGGCAGCGCCGGGTCAAGCCGGGGACGCGGATCGTGTTCCTCGAACAGGAGCCTGATTTCACGCCCTTTTCCACCCTCATGGAGTTCGCCACCGGCGGCGAGGACGCGCCCGCCGTGCACGAAGTGGAGGCCATCGCCGGCCAGCTCGGCATCGACATGAGCCGGCCCGCCGCCACCGCCAGCGGAGGCGAGAAGCGGCGCGCCGCGATCGCGCGCGCGTTGGCGCAGGAGCCCGACCTGCTGCTGCTGGACGAGCCCACCAACCACCTCGATCTCGGCGCGATCGACTGGCTGGAGGACTGGCTCTCGCGCTACCGCGGGGCCTTCATCACCATCTCCCACGACCGCACCTTCCTCACCCGCCTGACGCGGGCGACGCTGTGGCTGGACCGGGGCACCTTGCGCCGCAAGGAGATCGGCTTCGGCGGCTACGAGGCGTGGGAAGAACAGGTCTATGCCGAGGAAGCCCGGGCCGCGGAACGCCTTGATGCCAAACTGAAAATCGAGGCGCACTGGCTCGAGCGCGGGGTCACCGCGAGGCGCAAGCGCAACCAGGGGCGGCTGGAGAAGCTCCACCAGATGCGCGCCGTGCGAGCGGCGATGATCTCGGGCGCGGGGACGGCCAAGCTCAAGCTTGCCTCGGATGACGACTTCAAGTCCAAGTCCGTGATCGTTGCCGACAACATTTCAAAGACTTACGGCGAGCGGCCGATCATCAAGCCGTTCTCCCTTCGCATCCAGAACGGCGACCGCATCGGGATCGTCGGCGCGAATGGCGCCGGAAAGACCACCCTCTTGAAATTGCTCACGAAAGAGCTCGAGTCCGACACCGGCAGCGTCACCCACGCCCGCACCCTGTCGGGGGTAATGATCGACCAGCAGAGGAAGATCCTCGAACCGGGCGCCACGGTGCGCCAGATCCTCGCGCAGGGGGGCGACTGGATCGACGTGCGGGGGGTCAGGAAGCACGTCCAGGCCTATCTCAAGGACTTCCTGTTCGATCCCGGCCTCGTCGACACCAAGGTCGGCATCCTCTCGGGCGGCGAACGCTCGCGCCTGCTGCTCGCCCGCGAGTTCGCGCGCACAGCGAACCTCCTCGTGCTCGACGAGCCGACCAATGATCTCGACCTCGAAACCCTTGATCTTCTTCAGGAAGTCATCGCCGATTTCGAGGGCACCGTGCTGATCGTCAGCCACGACCGCGACTTCCTCGACCGCACCGTGACGATCACGCTCGGCCTCGACGGGTCGGGCAAGGTGGATATCGTGGCGGGCGGCTATGCCGACTGGGAAGCGCGGCGACGGCCGCTGCGCGAGGCGGCAAAGACCCCGCAACGACCGCGCGACGACCATGCAACGACTGCGGCAAGGAGCGGCAACGACAAGGCCCCCCCGGCCAGCGTCAAACTGTCCTACAAGGACCAGCGCGATTACGAGATCCTGCCCAGGCGGATCGAGGAACTCGAAGCGGCGATCGCGAAGGGCGAGGCGCTGCTGGCCGATCCGGACCTCTACGCGAAGGACCCGAAGAAGTTCGCGACCATCAGCCAGGGGATCGCCAATGCCCGGGCCGAGAAGGACGCGGCGGAGGAACGCTGGCTGATGCTCGCGGAAATGGTCGAGGGGTGAGCGCCCCCGCACCGGGGCACGATCACATCGAGGACCTGAGGCGCCGCATCGCCGCCTGCACCCTGTGCGCAGCGCACCTGCCAGCGGGCCCCCGCCCCGTCGCCCGCTTTTCCGCCACCGCGCGCATCCTGATCATCGGACAGGCGCCGGGCAGCAAGGTCCACGCAAGCGGCATTCCGTGGGACGACGACAGCGGCGACCGGCTGCGCGGCTGGCTCGGGATCGACAAGCAGACCTTCTACGACGCGGCCAAGGTCGCGCAGATGCCGATGGGCTTCTGCTATCCGGGCAAGGCGAGCGGGGGCGACATGCCGCCGCGCCGGGAATGCGCGCCGCAGTGGCACGATGCGGTGCTGGGCGTGCTGCCCGAGGACCGCCTGACCCTGCTGGTCGGCATCCATGCGCAGGCGCGCTACCTGCCGCACCTGAAGCGCCTCTCGCTCGCGGAGCGGGTCGCGCGCTTCGGCGAGGACCTGCCCTTCGTCGCCCTCCCCCACCCGGCCTGGCGCTCCCGTCTGTTCATGGCGAAGCACCCGTGGTTCGAGGCCGAGGTGCTGCCGCCGCTGCGCGCCATGATCGCGCAGAGGCTCAGGTGATGCGGTAGAATTCCGCCACCCGCTCGAGCGCGATCCGCAGGACCAGCTTGCCGCTGCGCGCCGGCCAGCCGAGGCTTTTCTCGGCATCGGGCAGCGCCTCGCCGGCGCAGACGACGCGCCACAGAATGTCCTCCAGCCCCTTGCCTGCCGCCTTGATCGCGCCGTCGAACCGCCGGCGCGCGGCGATCTGCTTCTCGGTGGGGGCGAGGCCGCGCTCGCCCGTGCCCTTCACCCGCACCGGGTCCCAGCGCATCGTGACATTGGCGGGCAGCTGAGCGCGCTCGTAATCGGCGCGCAGGGCCTCGCCCGCGTCGTGAAGCCGATCGGAGAGGTGCCCGCGCGCGTGCAGCCAGGCGAGCGGGCTTTCGGCGAGGTTGACCGTCACCGAGCGCGAACGGCGCAGCCCGCCGGGCGCGGCGGGGCGGCGGCGCGGGCCTTCGGGGGTGAGTTCGCGTTCGACGAGATGGCGTGTCATGGCTGTTCCTCCGCTGTAAGAGGCGGGGCTTGCCAATCAGGCCCATCTGTAGGAAAGGGAAAACCAATCCGGTTATATTCCGCCCGCGAGGCCTTCCGCATGACCAACCGCATCCGCGACATCCGCAAGGCCAAGGGCCTCACCCTCGCCGATCTCGCCGCCGCCTGCACGCCGCCGACCACCGCCCAGACCATCGGGCGGCTCGAGACGGGGATGCGCCAGCTCTCGCTCGGATGGATGAACCGCATCGCCGCCGCACTCGAAGTCGAGCCCGCCAGCCTGATGCGGGCCGAAAGCGGCGCGCCCGCGCAGGTCGTCGCCCAGCTGGGCGCGGGCGGTCCGGAAGCTTTATCGGCCCCGCGCGAGGCGCTGCTCCCGAACGCGCTTTCCCCGCAGGACGGCCCCGCCCCGCTCGTGCTCGAAGTTACCGCGAGCGTCGGGGAATACCGCCCGGGCGATCTCGTGTGGCTGCGGCGGCTCGATCCGGCGGACACCGCCGGCGCGATCAACCGCGATTGCCTCGTGCCGCGCTCCGGCGGTCGCTTCGCCTTCGGGCGGCTGATCGACCGCAAGGGCACGTTGGTCGGCCTGCTGCCGCCGGGCGCGGGGCAGAAACAGGTGGTGGTCGACGATCCGGCATGGGTGGCGGTCGCCTTCATGCTGGTGAGGACGCTTTGAGCCGCGCGTGCTAGGACGCCATTCCGTGAAACACGTCCTTGCCATCTCGACGCTCTATCCCAACCCGGTCAATCCGCGGTTCGGCACCTTCGTCGCGCGCTCGCTGGAGGCGCTGGCGAAGCGCGGCGACTGGCGGGTGACGGTGGTCAGCCCCATCGGCCTGCCGCCGCTGGCGCTCGGCCGCTACCGCCCGCTCGCCACCCTGCCCGAGATCGCCGAGGAAGGCGGCATCACCATCCACCGCCCGCGCTTCACCCTGATCCCGCGCATCGGCGCGCGCCGCAACGCCGCCGCCATCGCGCGCGCCGTCCTGCCGCTGGTGCAGCGCATCCATGCAGCAGCGCCGATCGACGTGCTCGACGCGCAGTTCTTCTTCCCCGACGGCCCCGCCGCCGCAGCCATCGCGCGCGCGACGGGCCTGCCGCTCTCGATCAAGGCGCGCGGGAGCGACATCGCCTTCTGGGGGGAGCAGGATTTCGCCCGTGCGCAGATGCTGGATGCGGCGCGCGCGGCGACCGGGCTGCTGGCGGTGAGCCGCGATCTGGCCGGGCAGATGGCGGCGATGGGGATGGATGCGGGCAAGATCACGGTGCACTACACCGGGCTCGACCGCGACCGCTTCCGCCCCTTCGCCCATCCCCAGCTGCGTCGCCAGCTTTCAGAGGAACTGGGCTTTGCCCTGCCCGACAAGGCGCCGCTCCTCGCCTGCGTCGGGGCGCTGATCGAGCGCAAGGGCCAGGACATCGCCATCGCCGCGCTGAAGGCGGTGCCCGAGGCGCGGCTGGTGCTGATCGGCAAGGGCGAGGACGAGGCCCGCCTGCGCGCCCTCGCCGCGCGCGAGGGGATGGGAGAGCGGGTGTTCTTCGCCGGATCGATCGATCACGACCTGATGCCGCTGATCCTCTCGGCCGCCGACGTGATGGTGCTGCCGACCGTGAGCGAGGGGCTCGCCAATGCCTGGGTCGAGGCGCTCGCCTGCGGGACGCCGGTGGTGACCACCGATGTCGGCGGGGCGCGCGAGCTGATTTCCTGCGACACCGCCGGGCGGCTGGTCCCGCGCGATCCGGCGGCCGTGGCGGCGGCGGTCAACGCGATCCTCGCCGACCCGCCCCCGCGCGAGGCGGTGGCGGCGCTGACCGAGCATTTCAGCTGGGAGGCCAACGCCGCGCAGCTCGCCGCGCATTACGAGAGGTTATCGGCCGCCTGACGGCGGGCAGACCTATCCCTCTCCGCGAGCCAGCTTCTCCTGCCGGTCGGCGGCGTTCTCGGTCGGCACGAAGCTGTTCGAGGTCACCCCCATCCAGATCAGCAGCGGGCCGGCCATGTAGATCGAGGAATAGGTCCCGATGAACAGGCCCACGGTGATCGCCGCGACCATGCCGAACAGGCTCGGCGGGCCGAAGATCAGCAGCGGGATCAGCGCCACGAACAGCGTCAGCGAGGTCATCACCGTGCGCGCCAGCGTCTCGTTGACCGACAGGTCGAGCAGCTCGCCCATCTCCATCTTGCGGTATTTCTTGAGGTTCTCGCGGATGCGGTCGTAGACGACGATGGTGTCGTTCAAGGAATAGCCGATTATCGCGAGGATCGCCGCGACGATCTGGAGGCTGAACTCCATCTGCGTCAGCGCGAACAGGCCGAGCGTCACCGACACGTCGTGCACCAGCGCGAACATCGCGCCGACGCCGAACTGCCATTCGAAGCGCACCCAGATGTAGATCGAGACCGCCGCCATCGCTGCCAGCAGCGCGAGGATCGCGGAGTTGCGGAACTCGCCTGCGACCTTGCCCGAGACGGTGTCGTTGCCGTCCTTGCGCGCGTCGGGATATTCGGCGGCAATGGTGGCGATCACTCGGTCGCCGATCGCGGTCGCGGCGCCCGGCGTGTCCTCGGCCCCCTCGGGCAGGGGAACGCGGATCGAGACCTGGTTGGGCGCGCCGAATTCCTGCACCACCGGTTCGCCGTAGCCGAGGCCGCCGACGAGCTCGCGCAGGCTCGGGATCGGCGCTGTCTCGCGCTCCTCGAAGGTCATGCGCACTTCCTGCCCCCCGGCGAAATCGACGCCGAAGTTGAGGCCGTTGACCGCCACCGCCGCCCAGCTGCCGAAGATCAGCACGAGGCTGAGCACGAAGAACGGCACGCGCAGCTTCAGGAACTTGATGTTGGTGTTGTCGGGGACGAGCTTCAGGAGTTTCATGGGGGCGCGCTCCTCAGATGACGATGTCGTTGGGGCGCGCCTTGCGCAGCCATCCGGCGACGAACATGCGGGTCAGGGTCACGCCGGTGAAGACCGAGGTGACGATGCCGATGATCAGCACCACCGCGAAGCCCTTGACCGGCCCCGAGCCGAAGGCGAACAGCGCCACGCCCGAGATGACGTTGGTGAGGTTCGCGTCGAAGATCGCGCGGCTCGCTTCCTTGTAGCCGGTCTCGACCGCGGCGACGACCTTGCGCCCCCGCGCGCGCTCCTCGCGAATGCGCTCGTTGATGAGCACGTTGGCGTCGACCGCCGCGCCGATGGTGATGACGAAGCCGGCGATCCCCGGCAGGGTCAGGGTGAAGCCGCCCAGCGCCATGATCCCGAGCAGCATCAGCACGTTGAACACCAGCGCCACCGTGGCATAGACCCCGAAGCGGCCATAGGTCGCGATCATCAGCGCGATCACCGCGAGGCTGCCGATGCCCATCGCGATCAGGCCCTTGCGGATCGAGTCCGCGCCGAGGTCCGGCCCGACGGTGCGTTCCTCGACCACCGCGAGCGGCACCGGCAGCGCGCCCGAACGCAGCGCGATCGCGAGGTTGTTGGCGCTTTCGGGCGTGAAGCTGCCCGAAATCTGCGCGCTGCCGCCGATGATCGGCTCGTTGATGTTGGGCGCCGAGAGCACCTGCCCGTCGAGGATGATCGCGAACGGCTTGTTGACGTTCTCGGTCGTCAGCTTGGCGAACTTGGCCCCGCCCTGCGCGTCGAAGGTGATGTTGACGATGTTCTGGTTGGTCTGCGGATTGACCCCGGCCTGCGCGCCCGTGAGGTTCTCGCCGCGGATCCCGCCGAGGCGGCGCACCGCGAGGAAGCTGCCCTGTTCGGGCGTGCCCGGCGCGAAGGGGAAGATCTCGCTGCCCGCCGGCGCGATCCCCGCCTGCACGTTGCTCGGCAGGGCGTTGAGATCGACCAGCTTGAATTCGAGCTGCGCGGTCTGGCCGACCAGCGCCTTGAGCGCCTCGGGGTCCTGAAGCCCCGGCACCTGCACGACGATACGGGTGTCGCCCTGGCGGATGATGGTCGGCTCGCGCGTGCCGAGTTCGTCGATGCGGCGGCGCACCACCTCGGTCGCGCTCGCCATCGCATCGTCGATCGCCTGGTTGACCCCCGCATCGGTCTGGCTGAGCACCATCCGCTGGCCGTCGACGACGTTCAGCTCCCACTCGCGCACCGTGGTCGCGCCCTGCATCGCCGGCTCGATCAGCCCGCGCGCACGGTCGATGTCGGCGGCGTTCTCGAGGATGAAGGACAGCTGGCCGCCCGCGGTCGAGACATCGCCGATGCGGATGCGCGGCTTGGCGTTGCGCATCAGCTGGCGGACGGTCTCCTCCATGTTCTCGAGCCGCTGGGCGCGCACGTCGCTCGCCTTCGCCTCGAGCAGCAGGTGCGAGCCGCCGGCAAGGTCGAGCCCGAGGTTGACCTGCGGGTCAGGCAGCGCCGAAGGCCAGTCCAGCCCCGAGACATTGAACAGCGAGGGCAGCGCCAGCAGCGAGGCCGCCAGCGTCATCGCCCACAGGCTGAGCTTTTTCCATAGGGGAAAGTCGAGCATTGCGTCAGGGTCTCACACGCAAAGGAAAGGGGTGAGGCGCGCAGGCGGGGCCGGCGGCCGGATCAGTCGTTGGCGGGCGAGCCGCCGGGCGGGATGATGTCGCCGAGCGTCGCCTTGATCGCCTTGACGCGGACATTGGGGCCGAGTTCGAGCTCGGCATAGGTGTCGTCGACCTTGACGACCTTGCCCACCAGCCCGCCCGCGGTGACGACCTGGTCGCCCTTCTTGACGGCGGCGATCTTCTGCTGGTGCTCCTTCTGCCGCTTCATCTGCGGGCGGATGATCAGGAACCAGAAGATCGCGATCATGCCGATGATCGGCAGGAAGCTGATCCAGGCGGGCGGGGCAGCGGCGGCGCCCGCTCCGGCGGCGGCGAGAAGGTCGATTGTCATGCGAATAAAGCCTGTCGGATCCCGTGAATATCGTGCGAGGCGTGCGCCCCGTGCGTCCAAGTGGGCGCGACTAGCAGCAATGCAAGGAAGCCGCAATCATGGCGCCCGAGAGCGTTGTGAACCGGCCACACCCCGTCCCCGCCCAAACCCGCTTGCCAGCCCCCAACTGCCGCCCTATAGGCGCCGCTCCACTGGTGTCGGGACGTAGCGCAGCCTGGTAGCGCATCACACTGGGGGTGTGGGGGTCGGAGGTTCGAATCCTCTCGTCCCGACCAGTGGTTTCCCCCCCTCTTTCACAGCTCCAATGCGCCCCGCGGCCCCGTGATTGCGCGGCGGCGGCGCGCGCGGTAGGCTGTGGGTCTTCGCCTCTCACGAAAGCCGTGCCCGTCCCATGAGCCGCTGGCGCCTTGCCGCCCCCGTCGACGATATCCGCGAGGCGCTGCTGGCTGCGCCCGTGCTGCCGGAACGCTTCGCCATCGCCACGCTCGTGGCGGTCGACGGTTCGGCGCCGCGCGATGTCGGCGCGCAGATGCTCGTTACCGACAGCGAGCATTGGGGCTTCCTTTCGGGCGGCTGCATCGAGGACGATGTCGCCCGCCACGCCCGCGAAGCCCTTGCCGAGGGCACACCGCGCCTGCTGCGCTATGGCGAAGGCAGTCCGTGGATCGACATCAGGCTCGCCTGCGGATCGGGGATCTCTGTGCTGGTGGAGCCGGTCGCGGCGGCGGAACCGGCAGTCGCGGCGCTGCTCGAAGGCTGGCGCGCGCGCCGCGCGGTGCTTTGGGTGAGCGACGGCGTCACCCGCCGGGTCGAAGCCGCAGGCGAGGCACCCGCCGATGCCTGGGACGGCGCGCACTACACCCGCCTGTTCGTGCCCCCGCTGCGTCTCGTGCTTATCGGCGAGGACGGCGCGACGCTTTCGGCCGCCGCGCTCGCGCAGGCGATGGGCTGGCAGGTGGAGCTCGTTACCCCGGGCGGGCCGGAGACAGCGCCCCTCCCCGGCATAGCCTATCATCGCGGCGATCCGGCAGCCGCGCTCGGGGCGATCGGGATCGACCGCTGGACAGCCATCGCGGTGCTCTCGCACGACCGCGAGGACGACGAACGCGGGCTTGCCGCCGCCTTGTGCAGCGAGGCCATCCACGTCGGCGCGATCGGCGCGCGGGCGCGGCTCGAGGGCCGGATCGCGCGGCTGCGCGCCCACGGGGTGAGCGAAGCGCAGATTGCACGGCTGCGCGCACCGATCGGGCTCTACGGCTTCGGCAAGGCCCCGCGCGAGGTCGCGCTGTCGGTGATCGCCGAGGTCGCGCAGGCCTTCCACGCGGCACTGGCGGCGGCGAGGTCGGCAGGCGTGTCGATGTCGAGCAGCACGCCGCTGTCGGCGGTGTCGAGATAGGCAACCCCCTCGGGACGCGCCTTGAGCAGCGCGGTCGCGCCGGTGTCGCCCTCCAGCTTGGCGAGATCGGCGAAGGCAGCGCGGGTGAAGGCGACTGGGTGGCCCGGCTTGCCCGCATGGCGCGGCCTTGCGGCATATCCCGCCGCTTCCGCCGCCGCCGCGAGCGGAGCCGAGAGCGCAACCGGCACCAGCGGCATGTCGCCGAGAAAGACGCACACACCGCGCGCTTGCAGCGCCAGCGCGCCGACCCCGGCGCGCAGGCTCGCGGCCATGCCCTCGTCCCAGTCGGGGGCGTCGACGATCCGGCAGGCAAGCCCCTCGAGGGCCGGGCGAAGCGAGGCTCCATCGGCACCGGTGACGACGACAACCTTGGCGAAACCCGCCCCGAGCACGCGTTCGGTGACCCGCCGGATCACCGGCGCGCCCGCCAGATCGGCCAGCAGCTTGCCGCCACCGAAGCGCCGCCCCGCCCCGCCGGCGAGGATCAGCGCCGACCAGCCGTCGCGGCTCAAGCCTTCGCCTGGGCAAGCACCGGCAGGTTGCGGATCCGCTTGCCCGTCGCCGCCGCCAGCGCATTGGCGAGCGCCGGCGAGGCAGGCGGCAGGCCGGGTTCGCCGATCCCGCCGGTCTTGGCCCCGCTCTCGATGAAATGCACGTCGATCTGCGGCGGCGCGTCGGCGAGCTTGAGGATCGGGTAGTCGTTGAAATTGCTCTCAACCACCGCGCCCTTGTCGAGCGTGACCGCCTCGCCCATCGCCGAGGACAGGCCCATGATCAGCCCGCCCATGATCTGCGCCTCGGCATTGAGGGGGTTCACCGTGGTGCCGCAGTCGACCACCGCCCAGGCTTTCAGCACCTTGGGGCTGCCGTCTTCCTTGACCGTCGCCTCGATCACCTCGGCGACGATCGTGCCGAAGCTCTCGACGATGGCGATCCCCCGTCCCGTGCCCTCGGGCAGGGGGGTGCCCCAGCCAGAACGCTTCGCCACCTCGTCCAGCACCTTCGCGTGCCGGGAATCGGCCGGGAGATGCTTGCGCCGGAATTCGTAAGGGTCCGCCCCTGCCGCCGCCGCCAGCTCGTCCATGAAGCTTTCGGTGTAGAAGCCCAATTGCGTCGCGTTGACCGAGCGCCACGGCCCGTCGATCTGGTTCGACTGGTAGGCGAAGTGGCGGCGCGAGGTCGCGGGCAGGTTGTAGATGAAGGGCACCTCGCCTTCGGCGCTGCCGCTCTGGGCGTAGTCGATCCGCAGCGCGGTGATCGCGCCATCCTTTACCGCGCCCTTGAGCCGCGCCAGCGACTGCGGGCGATAGGTGCCGTGGCGCAGCTCCTCCTCGCGGCTCCAGACCAGCTTCACGGGGTATGGCACCTGCTTCGCCAGCAGCGCCACCTGGTCGATGATCTCCACCAGATCGGGGAAACGCCGGCCGAAGCCGCCGCCCATGATCATCGGGGTGAAGATCACGTCGTCGACCGAAAGGCCGGCGGCCTTCGCCGCCTTGGTGCGGGTGCTCAGCGGGTCCTGCATCCCGCCCCACAGGTGCAGCTTGCCGTCCTTGAAGTGGCCGGTGAGCGCGAAGGGCTCCATCATCGCGTGGTGGAGGAAGGGAACGCGGTATTCGGCCTCGACCAGCTTGGCATCGGCCGCACCGAAGGCCGCATCGACATCGCCCTCGCCGCCCTCGTTGTCGGCCTTGCCGCCGGCGATGAGCTTGCCCTGCGCGGCGTAGATCGCCGGGGTCGAGACCGCCGCATGGCCCCCGTCGGTAAACCTGGGCGAAAGCGCATCGAGGCCCTTCTTCGCCGGCCAGTAGCCCTTGGCGACGACGATCACCGCGTCATCGAGCTTCACCACCTTCTCGACGCCCTTGACCGCGAGCGCGGGCGCCTCGTCGACGCTTTCGAGCCTGCCGCCGCGCACCGGCGCTGCCGCGATGGTCGCGACGCGCATCTCGGGCAGGGTGAAGTCGATGCCGTAGACCGCGCTGCCATCGACCTTGGCAGGGATGTCGCGGCGGGCGACGGGCTGGCCGATCAGCTTCCACTGGTCGCGGGTCTTGAGAACGGGATCGCTCGCCAACGACCGCTCAGCCGCGCCCGCTGCCAGCTCGCCATAGCGCAGCGACTTGCCCGACCTGGCATGGGTGACGACGGAATCGGCGGTGGTCAGCTCGCTTGCAGGTACGCCCAGCCGGTCGGCTGCTTCCGCGACCAGCGCCGCGCGCACCGCTGCGCCGGTCTTGCGCATCCCGACCTCGCCGGTGAAGCGGATCGCCGAGGAGCCGCCGGTGATCTGCAACGGCATGGAGCGCGCCATCATGCCCACCACCGCGTCGGGCAGCAGCCCCGCGACGGTCTGGCCGACCATCTCGGGCAGGAAGCCCTTGGCCAGCGCCGCATTGGCGAAGGCGAGATCGGAAGGGGCCTGCTCGATCTTCACCTTGTCCCAGGCTGCATCGAGCTCGTCAGCGAGCATCTGCCCGAGCGCGGTGTGCGAGCCCTGCCCGAAATCGATGTGCGGCGAGTAGACCGTGACGGTGTCGTCCTCGGCGATCTTCATCCAGGTCGCAAAGCCGTGCTCGCCCTCGCCCACGGTCAGCGCCTTGGCCTTGGCCTTCACGCTGCTGTCGGTCCACCACACGCCGAAGATGCCGCCGCCCACCAGTAGCGCCGAACCTGCGAGGAAGATGCGGCGCTTGACGCCCTTCTTCTTCGGCTTGTCCGCCGGGGCTGCGGTTTCGGGCTCCTTGGTTTCAGGCACGTCGAGTTCGGGATTGGGATTGTCGGCCATCACGCGTCTCCCTGCTGGGCGGTGGCGGCGGCGCCGGTCGCCGCGAGGATCGCCTTGCGGATGCGCGGATAGGTGCCGCAGCGGCAGATGTTGGTCATGGCCTCGTCGATCTGCGCGTCCGAGGGCGTGCCGACCGCCTCGATCAGCGCGACCGCGGCCATGATCTGGCCCGACTGGCAATAGCCGCATTGCGGCACCTGCGCATCGATCCAGGCCTGCTGCACCTTATGGAGCGTCCCGTCGGCGGCCTTCAGCCCCTCGATCGTGGTCACCGCCTTGCCGGCGACCTCGGAAAGCGGCATGCTGCACGAGCGGGTCACCGCGCCGTCGACATGCACCGAACAGGCCCCGCAGGCCGCGATGCCGCAGCCGAACTTGGTTCCGGTCATGCCGAGATCGTCGCGCAGGACCCACAGCAGCGGCGTATCGGCCTCGGCCTCCACCTCGACCTGCTTGCCGTTCACGGAAAATGCGATTGCCACTGCCGGCTCCCCCGCTGGATGGTTATCCCGTCTCATATAGCAACCGGATCGTCGCGGAGCCAATGGAAAGAGACGCCGCCCGGGCAAGCCCGCTTCGCGCCTTCACGTCCATCGGTCAGACGCCCCATTGACGGCCAACGCTTGTCGATACCCGTGGCCGCTTCGACGAGGCCGCCCGCCCTTGCCTCTCGACAGCGCAGGGCGCTTGCGGGCAAGGGCTGCCGATGATTCCCCGCATTCCCGGACGTTCGATGCTTCTGGCCGCTGCCGCCGTCCTGCCCTGCGCGGGCGGTCTTGCCGCGCCGGCGGCCGCGCAGGACGCGCCCGCCGCGCCCGAACCGGAAGCCGGGACGGCCGCGACTGCCCCGAGTGGCGCCAGCGCGACCACCCGCAGCACCTTCCTGCCCGCCGATTTCGCCCGCTTCGCCCCGCGCAGCGCCTTCGACATGGCGCGCAACGTCCCCGGCTTCTCGATCCAGGAAGGCGACGGGGCGCGCGGGCTCGGCCAGGCGGACACCAACGTGCTGATCAACGGCCGCCGGATCTCGGGCAAGTCCAACGGTCCGACTGAGGCGCTGCGGCGCATCCCGCTCGAGGATGTGGTGCGGCTCGAACTGGTCGATGGCGCCAGCCTCGGGATCGGCGGGCTGACCGGGCAGGTGCTCAATGTCGTCACCAGCGCCAGCGGACGGGTGAGCGGCCAGTTCCGCTACAACCCCGAATTCCGCACCTTCGGCACCCCGGCAAGGTTGTTTCAGGGCAGCATCGCACTCGCCGGCGGCGGCACGAAGAACGAATGGAACCTCGCGCTGCGCAACGATTCGAACCGTCGCGGCAACGAGGGGCCGGAAGAGGTGTTCGACGGCAGCGGCACGCTCGTCGCGTTGCGCGACGAAAAGCTCAATGTCGACACCGACCGCTTCGGCCTGTCCGGCTCCTTCACCCGCAACGCCGACAATGGCGCGATCCTCAACCTCACCGGCCAGGTGCAGGGCTACCTGTTCCGCGAGCGCGAGATCTCCCTCCAGCGCCCGCCCGGCGGGACGCTCGACCGCACGCGCTCGCTGCGGCGCACCGAGGACGAGTTCAACTACGAGATCGGCGCCGATTACGAGTTCGGCTTCGGCCCGGGTCGCCTGAAGCTGATCGGCTATCACCGCTACGAGGACAGCCCCTTCACCAACACGGTGCTGACGACCTTCACCGACGGCACCCCCGTCACCGAAACACGCTTCGTGCAGGACGCCGACGAGGGCGAGACGATCCTGCGGTCGGAGTATTCGGTCGGTGCTGGCGGCGGCAATCTCGTCGCGGCGGTCGAGGGCGCGCGCAACCATCTCGAGATCGTCTCGGCCCTGTCGGCCCGCGATGCGGCGGGCGTGCTGCAACCGGTCGACCTTGCCGGATCGAGCGCGCGGGTGGACGAGGATCGGGTCGATGCGGGCCTGACGTGGAGCCGCGCACTGGCGGCCAACCTCCAGCTCCAGCTTTCGGCGGGGGGCGAGTATTCGCGCATCAGCCAGTCGGGCCCCTTCGGCCTCACCCGCAGCTTCTGGCGGCCCAAGGGCTTCGCCGCACTCGACTGGAAGGTGACGCCGAACCTCAACCTTGCCGGGCGCATCGAGCGCGTGGTCGGCCAGCTCGATTTCTTCGACTTCATCGCCTCTGTCGATCTCGATCAGGACCGCGCCGACGCGAGCAATGCCGACCTCCGGCCCGAGCAGAGCTGGCTCTACGACGTCGAGGCGAGCTGGCGGATGGGCGCGCTCGGCAACCTGACGGTGAGCGCCTATCTCGAGGACCTCGTCGACGTGGTCGACCAGATCCCCCTGCCGGGTGGCGGACAGGCGCCGGGCAACCTGCCCTCGGCGCGGCTCTACGGGATCGAGGGTCAGACGACACTGCTGTCGGACGGGCTCGGCTGGAAGGGCACCCGCGTGGACCTCACGCTGGGCTGGAACGAGAGCTCGGTGCGCGATCCGCTCCTCGGTTTCCTGCGCCAGGTCTCGGGCAACGAGCTGTTCACGCTCGAATTCCGCGTGCGTCACGATGTCCCGAACAGCGACTGGGCCTTCGGCACGCGCGGCGACTGGACGAAGAATGTGCGCAACGTGCGGCTCGACGAAATCTCGCTCAACCAGCCGAGCTTCGCGCAGATGTTCGCCTTTCTCGAGAACAAGGATGTGGCCGGCATGACGGTGCGGGCACGGGTCGGCAACCTGCTGGGCCAGCGCGACCGCTTCGAGCGCACGGTCTTCACCGATCGCGCGGCCGGCATCACCGCCTTCAGCGAACGCCGCGACCGGCGCTTCGGGACGATCGTCAGCTTCGATATCGAGGGTTCGTTCTAGGCTTGTCGCGCTGACTTGCGCTCCGTAAGCGGCGGGGCAAGAGAGGAACCCGACATGGCACGGACGACACCGACCCCGCCCCGCATGCGTTCATGGCTGTTCGCGCCGGGGGACAGCGAGAAGAAGATGGGCAAGGCGATTGCCGGCCCGGCCGACATCGCGCTGATCGACCTCGAGGATTCGGTTTCCCCCGAGAACAAGGCGGCCGCCCGCGCGATGGTGGCCGAGACGATCGCGGCGGAGGATGGCCGGGCGCGGCTGTGGGTGCGGATCAATCCGGTCACGACGTCCGACTGCATCGCCGATCTCGTCGCGGTGATCCCCTCGCGCCCCGGCGGGTTGTTCCTGCCCAAGGCCGAAGGGGCCGCCGACATCACCCGGCTGCACCACTACCTGACCGCACTGGAGGCCGCGAACGGCATTCCGCAGGGGCGCACGCTGATCGCGGCGCTCGTGACCGAGACCGCGGCGGCGATGTTCCGGACGGGCGACTATGCGGGGGACTATCCGGGCCGTGAGCGGCTGGTGGCGATGAGCTGGGGGGCGGAGGATCTGTCCTCCGCACTCGGCGCGCGCGAGCAGCGAGGGCCGGACGGGGAATATTCGCACACCTACGAAATGGCGCGCAGCCTGTGCCTGATCGGCGCGGCGGCGGCGGGCGTGGCGGCGATCGAGACGGTGCAGCCCGAGTTCCGCGACCTCGACGCGCTGGCCGCGCGCGCGCGGCGGGTGCGGGCGCAGGGTTTCCGCGGGATGCTGGCGATCCACCCCGCGCAGGTCGAACCGATCAACGAGGCTTTCACGCCGAGCGCCGAGGAACTCGCCCACGCCCGCGCGGTGGTGCAGGCCTTTGCCGACCATCCCGGCGCAGGCGTGGTGGCGCTCGACGGAGCGATGCTCGACCGCCCCCATCTGGTGCTGGCGCAGCGGCTGCTCGCCGAGGCGGATGCTGAATAGGTTAAATCATTTTCCTACTCTAACCTATTTGGTCATTTCTTGGCGCGACTCACCTTTGAAGGAGCGCGCCCATGTCCCTCGTCGACGTCCTTGTCGGACCCATCGCCTCGATCATCGACAAGATCATCCCCGACAAGGAGGCCCGCGCCAAGGCCAAGCTCGAACTGATCGCGCTCGAGGGCACGCAGGAAATGAAGATGATCGAGGCGCAGCTGCAGGCGATCGTCGCCGAGGCGAACTCGAAAGACCCCTGGACCAGCCGCGCCCGCCCGAGCTTCCTCTATGTCATGTACATCCTGCTGCTCGCCTCGCTGCCGATGGGGGTGCTCTCCGCCTTCAACCCCGCCGACGCCCGCGAGATCGCGGCGGGCATGAACGCCTACCTCGCCGGCCTGCCCGAGCCGCTCTACGCGCTGTTCGGCACCGGCTATCTCGGCTATACCGCGGCGCGCCAGTGGGGGAAGGTCAAGGGTGTGGACCGGTAGGGGATTTCCAACCGTGCCGCCGTGACCTAAGCCGTCGCGGATCGGCGCGGGAGAGACCGGCATCATGCCCATCGTCAGGCTATTCAGGGTTCGCATCCACGCCGACCTGCACGCCGAATTCGCGGGCAAGTTCGCCACGTTATCCGTCGATGCCGTGCGAGGCGCCGAAGGCGCTTTGTCAGTCGAGATCCTGAAGCCGGCGCGCTGGGCGCCCGACGAATACCTGATGATCTCGCGCTGGCGAGACGAAGCCGCGCTCGCGGCATTCGCCGGCGAGGACTGGAACCGCGCCGTGATCCCGCCGGGGATGGAACGCTATGTGGCCGATTGCTCGGTCCATCACTACACCACCTGGGAAGAGGCCTGAGGCGCCCTTCCCCCTGCGGCTGCACGGCGCTATCCCTGCCCCATGACCAACCTAGTCTACGTCCTCAACGGCCCCAATCTCAATCTCCTCGGCACCCGCGAGCCGGAGATCTATGGCACCACCACGCTCGACGACATCGCCGGGATGCTCGAGGACCGCGCCCGGGAACTCGGGCTCGAGATCGAGATGCGCCAGACCAATCACGAAGGGATGCTGGTCGACTGGCTTCACGAAGCGCAGGCCGAAGGCGCGCGGGCGGTGCTGCTCAATGCGGCGGCCTATACCCACACCTCCATCGCGCTGCTGGACGCGATCAAGGCAATCCGCACTCCGGTGATCGAGGTCCACCTGTCAGACCCCAAGACCCGCGAGAGTTTCCGCCACCTCTCTTATGTCGGCATGGCCGCCGCCATGACCGTCGAGGGCCACGGTGCCGACTCCTACCGGATCGCGCTCGAAGCCGTAGCGGCAGGCAAAGTCTGAAATCGTCACCGGACTTTCACATTTTGCACCGCTGCCACTTGCCTGCCGC